>Ga0316204_10000476_pt1 | contig 147725 bp, 136 predicted proteins | sample 6monrhotite_MG_2_FD_205661 | JGI IMG/M metagenome (GOLD analysis project Ga0316204, IMG submission 205661) | Microbial mat bacterial communities from mineral coupon in-situ incubated in ocean water Damariscotta River, Maine, United States -... | ecosystem: Environmental > Aquatic > Marine >... | reverse complement strand
TCGGACGTCATCTTGAGCGCAGTGAAAGATCTTATCTCATTCGTTTATTGCTGGCCTAATCACAGTAATTGAGACTTTGAGGTTGGACAGAGTCCAAAAGCTCATATTCGTCACAGGTTCCGCCTTGCTTGCGGATGAATCAGAGAACCTGCGACAGGAGTGCCGCCTTGATGGCGGGTAAACCTTAGATCCTTCGATAGTAATTCACGCTGCTTGTTTCAGCAGTAGATTACGTTTTAAAAAAGCAAAAATGAAACCGATCACGATGTGCCCAAAAAGAACCGAGATGATTAGGGAAATTTGACCCAGACCATAGGGGTCAGTGCCTAAGAACTTGAATTCTGCATGAACTAACCAGATCACATAAAATATGACTAGGTGGAAATTGATAACGAAATAAACCCAGAAATTTCTCCATTTTGAAAGCCATTGTAGGCTTACTACCCAGAGCAAAATTGAAAGAAGTATGATAAGAAGGATTTCCATACTTCTTAATAAACGTACCTGTGATGTAGGTGGTTGAACAACGGACAAACTTTAGGCTGTGAGTGCTGAATCTTAGGCTGTATTCAAGGGCCATTGAAGGTTGGCGTGTACTGTCGGTGAGCCATCTGGTCCTACTTAACGAAAATCGATAGTGTAAACCTTTTCCGTTTAATAAATCATAGTCGTTACAGGTGCGGTGGGGATCTGATCCCGATAGCTATCGGGACGTGACCATTGGCAGGTAGTAATGGATCAGGCCTACTATGCCAATCCAATGGTTTTGATGTTGGTGCCTTTTTCTTTTGCTTCGTTTTATTCGTATTGGTTATTGTCTTGTTCTCATGAATCTGCGTTGAGCTTGATTTCTTTTGGGCAAGCAAAAGAAAATGAAGAGAAGTTGGGTTAGAGTAAGTCAACTATAGTAGTCAAGAATGCCTTTTTAGGTTCTGATCAATACCTCAGATGACGCCCCAACGCTGCGAGTGCCGAATCTTAGATTGTAGTCAAGTGCTAGCTGAGGATATGTCCTCACTACATTACGAACCAGGGGGCGATGGAAAGGCGTTCAGGGCCATGGTGCCAAGACCCTCGCAACGATGACTACAAAATAGAACTCTGTGCCTCTCTGCTACCCTTTTTGAACCTCTGTGGAATAACCTAAAGTCTATCGATAATCAACTGAAGGTCGGAATCTGATAAGTCGGAAGCATCAGTAACATCGGCCAACACCTCATCCATAATGGCTTGCTGCTTATCACCTCGTGCAATTGCCTCAGAATAGCGATAATCACTAAAAGTCACCATAGAATAGAGAGGCACCCATTGGTTGGGATAGGACTCATTGAGACGCTTTTCAATCTTCTTTTGCAGAATGAATTTGTCATCAGCCACCTTGTCGCGCATCTCTATGAAATTGTAGAGCGCCAGGTCAGCTATCGCATTCCCATCGGGGATACGCAGGGCCTGGTATTCGGCAAGTAATGCATCGTTGATGCTGCCGTGTTTGTCCAGCAACTGTGCGAAGACATGACAGTCTTCAAAGCCTGAGTTCATGCCCTGACCGTAGAAGGGCACAATGGCATGGGCTGCATCACCGATCAGAGCAGTGTTGCCTTTTACCCAGGGGTCGCAACGCACCGTAACCAGGCTGGAAGTTGGGTTCTCGAAAAACTCAGTTTTGAGCTGCGGGAGCAAAGGCACCGCATCGGCAAATTGCTCATTAAAGAAGGCTTCAACCTCCGTTTCAGTTTTTAAGCTATCAAAGCTGACGGGCCCTTCAACGGGGAAGAAAAGGGTACAGGTAAAGCTTTTGTCCAGGTTGGGCAGGGCAATGAGCATGTACTTGCCACGCGGCCAAATGTGCAAGGCACCCGGGTCGATGGCGAAGTCACCATCAGCCGTTGGCGGCATGGTCAGCTCTTTATAACCAGCCGAGATATAGTGTTGATTATAATTAAAGCGATCAGTCTTTTGCATGGCGCTGCGCAGGGCAGAGAAAGCACCATCTCCTCCAAAAAGGAAGTCGGCCGAGATGGAAGAGCCATTGTCGAAATGGGCAGTAGCCGTTTCGAAATCAACATCCATGCAGCGATGCTCGAACCTTACTTTTACACCGATAGCTTCTGCTTCAGTAACGAGCAGTTCATTGAGTCCGCCACGAGAAACAGAGTTGATGTACTGCCCCTCTTTGCCATAAGGCTGAAAGTCGAGATTGCCGGCCAGGTCGTGAATCATGCGGCCGGGCATGGGTATGCAGGCTTCTTGAATTTTGTCTTTCAGTCCCACGCCATCCAGGGCTTTAAGTCCGCGATGGCTCAGGGCAAGGTTGATGCTGCGACCACCAATGGCACCTGCTTTGCGCATGTCGGGCCTGCGCTCGAAAATGGTGACTTCATAGCCGCGCTTGGCCAGAAAAATGGAGAGTAGTGAGCCGACCAATCCCGCTCCTAAAATGCTGATCTTTTTACCCTTTTTGCTCATTTCTTACATGCTGGTTAAGGCCTCTTTCAGGATCCGGCCAAAATGGTAAACGTCTTCAAAAGTATTGTACAAAGGCACCGGTGCCACACGAATTACATTAGGCTCGCGCCAGTCGGCAATCACCCCTTCGGCAGTCAAAGCATCAAATAGGGCCTTGCCGTTTTTGTGGCAGAAAATGGAAAGTTGACAACCTCTGTTTGCTGGTTCAGCAGGTGTGATGATCTCAAAAATGCCTTCGCTTCCGCTAAGCTCATTTACCACTGACTCCATAAAGGCAGTAAGCTTCAAACTCTTGGCTCGCAAGGCCTCCATGCCCACTTTGTGGAAGATTTCTAATGAGGCCAAATGAGCCGCAGTGGCAATCACGTTCACATTACTGAGTTGCCAGCCGTCTGCACCAGGCATTGGTTGAAAGCCCTTTTTCATGAGAAAACGCTCACCTTCATTGTGCCCCCACCAGCCGGCAAAGCGAGGCAGGTCGGTTTCATTGGCAAAACGCTCATGCACATAAATGCCAGAGACATTGCCGGGACCGGAATTGAGGTATTTGTAAGAGCACCAGGTGGCAAAGTCCACCTCCCAATCGTGCAGAGAGAGCGGCACATTGCCAAAGGCATGGGCCAGGTCGAAGCCAGCCAGTGCACCTACTTCATGGGCTACTTTGGTAATAGCTGGTAGGTTGAAATATTGACCGGTGTAATATTGCACACCACCCATCATAACAAGGGCCAGCTGATCGCCACAATCCCGGATGGCCTGTTCAATGTCTTCATGCCGCAGCGTGTTTTCTCCAGCTCTGGGAGCCAACTCTATTAGCGCTTCATCAGGGTTCAACCCATGAAACTTCAACTGACTTTCAAACATGTACTGGTCTGAAGGGAAAGCCCCTGCTTCGCAAATGATCTTATACCGACTTTCCGTAGGCCGGTAAAAGGAAACCATCAACAGGTGGAGATTCACCGTCAGGGCGTTCATAGACACCACCTCCAATGGCCTGGCACCCACAAGCTGGGCCAGTGCCTCCTTGCTGAACTTGTGATAGGCAGCCCATGGTTTGGAATGCGCTTCAAAGTGGCCTTCTACGCCCAGTGTTTCCCAGCCCTTCAGCTCTTCCTCCACATAAGCACGCACCGTTTTGGGTTGCAGACCCAGTGAATTACCGGTAAAATAATAGCAGTCTTTACCATTGACCTGCGGCATATGAAACTGGCCGCGGTAATCCTTCAAGGGATCATCCGCATCCATTTGTTGTGCAAAGGCCAGGCTGTTTTCGTAACTCATCCGAACAAGCTCGTTTGGTTTTGACCAGGCATACACTTCTCATGCCTTAGCAGCCATTCTTTATTTTGCAGTCCGCTGGCATAGCCGGTAAGGCTTCCATCAGAACCGATTACCCTATGGCAGGGAATGATGATGGCGATGGGGTTTTTACCGTTGGCAGAGCCTACTGCCCTGATCTTCTTGATGTCGCCCAGTTGTACCGACTGCTTGGCATAAGTAGAAGTCACTCCATAAGGGATTTCCAAAAGCACATCCCACACTTCTTTTTGAAATGCCGTGCCTTCTGGTGCCAGAGGCAGGTTAAATTCTTTGCGTTTGCCTTTAAAGTACTCGTTCAACTGCTTTTTGCAATTGCGTACCACCAGTGGCAAAATGCCTTCTGTGGGTCTTTCTTCTCCTTCCACAAATTGCACCATTTTGATGGCATCGGCATCGCCTGCAATTTTGATCTTGCCCATGGGCGAATCCATATAAGTAATGGCACTGTTTCTCATTCAAATAAGCTTTTTTCCAGGTTTAACCACTCCAATGTGGCGTTGCAAAAAATGTCTTCTACTACTTCATCACTCAGCCCCATTTTCTCTATATAGGCACCTATTTCAAGGTCGCCTAATGGGAAAGGGTAGTCGGAACCGAGCGTAATTTTTTTCGATCCCTGCATTTCCAGCACATACTTCAAAAGTAATGGATCATGGGTGATTGAGTCCACCCAAAACTTGCCAATATATTCTCTTGGGTTGATGGGGTTGTCAATGGCCACCAAATCCGGTCGGCAATTGAAACCGTGCTCTACCCGCCCGATGGTTGGCAGAAAGGAACCTCCGGCATGCGAAAAGTTGATGCGTAAGTTGGGCAGTCTCTCCATCACGCCACCAAAGATCATAGAACAGGCTGCCCTTGAAGTTTCGGCAGGCATACCTACCAGCCAGGGTAGCCAGTAACGCTCCATGCTGTGGAAACCCATCATGTTCCAGGGGTGAATCATCACGGCCATGTCCAAATCCTGGCAAGCTTGGAAGATGGGGAAGAATTTATTGTGACTTAAGTTCTTGTCGTTGATGTTAGAGCCTATCTGGATGCCGGGCAGGTTGAGTTCTTTCTTGCACCGTTCCAGTTCCTGAATGGCCAGCTCTTCGTCCTGCATGGGAATGGTGGCCAGTCCCACATAATTCTTTGGGTATTTCTGGCAAACCTCCGCCACATGATCATTCAGGTATTGAGATATTTCCAGGGCATCATCTGGCTTTGCATTGTAGCTAAACATCACCGGAATAGTGCAAATCACCTGTACCTGAGTGCCGTGTTGGGCATATTCTTCCATGCGAATTTCAGGGTCCCAGCAATTGGCCTGAATCTCTCTGAAAAACTTGTTGCCCTTCATCATCATGGCCGCATTCTCCTTGTGATGATGCAAATTTATAAAGTCCCCATACCCGAACTTCTCTGTCCATTTAGGCAGATGCTTCGGAATAATATGGGTGTGCATGTCGATTTTTAGCATGTGGTGAATTGGGTAATTTGTGAAATGGGTAAATGGTAGTTCACCATTATTCTTCTACAAATCTAGGATCGTCCTCCATTTTATGCCCACAACTGCTGCAAGTTCGGAGGTCTTCTGAAGCGTAGAATTCTTTGAAACGAGGGAGAAAATCCTTTTCAATATTGGTCAGGGGGAAGTAGGTGTCGTGCAGCTTGTTGTTGCAGTTATCGCAAAACCACATCAGACCATCGGTATGCTCTGGCTTGCGTACTCGCTCGATTACCAGGCCGATTGAGCCTTCAGACCGCATGGGAGAATGTGGCACCTTAGGAGGGTGCAGGTACATATCGCCAGGGCCAAGTGGGATGTCAACCGCCTTGCCGTCTTCCTGAATGCGCACCGTAATGTTGCCTTCCAGCTGGTAAAACAGCTCTTCAGTTTCATTGTAGTGATAATCCTTACGGGCATTGGGGCCAGCCACAATCATCACAATGTAGTCGGTGCCTTCAGGATAGAGGTTTTTGTTGCCAACTGGCGGTTTCAACAGATCGCGGTTTTCTTCAATCCATTTATCCAGGTTAAAGGGTCTTTTGATTGCCATCCTCTTCTATTTAGTCTTTGGCTAAATTACAGAAAATTGCCTTAGCAAGGCAGGCTATTTTGACGAGAACCGGCTTCTGTCCTCAATCATCACTTTACCACGACCGGTGCCTGATTTTAAGCCGGGGTTTTCTAACTTTACTGCATACAGAAATGGAATGGATCTAAACTTGAAAGGCAAAAATGCACTGGTTTGTGGAAGCACACAGGGCATAGGCAAGGCCATAGCCGAAGAATTGGCCAACCTGGGTGCATCGGTCACCGTGATGGCCCGTAATGCAGAAACCCTCGAAACAGTTAGGAAATCGCTCTTTCATGGGGCTGGTCAGAAGCATCAGGCCCTGGTAGCCGACTTTGGCAAACCCGATGAGCTCAAGAGTACGATAGATGCACATGTGGCTGATGGCAACGCCTATCACATCTTGATCAATAATACCGGAGGCCCTCCGGGAGGACAGGCGATTGATGCGGATATCACGGAGTTTAGAATTGCTTTCAATCAGCATTTGATCTGTAACCAGCTGTTGGCGCAAGCCCTGGTACCCGGCATGAAGGATGCTGCATATGGCCGCATTGTCAACATCATCAGTACTTCGGTAAAAGCACCACTCATTGGTTTGGGGGTGTCCAATACCATTCGAGGCGCAGTGGCCAACTGGTCGAAGACCCTTGCCAATGAGCTGGGCCAATTCGGCATTACGGTGAATAATGTGCTGCCTGGAGCAACCGCTACACAGCGATTGACCTCTATCATCGAATCAAAAGCCAATAAAACGGGCAAGAGCACTGAAGAAGTAGAAGAAGCCATGAAGGCCTCCATTCCTGCCAGACGCTTTGCCGATGCTTCTGAAGTTGCAGCTGCTGCCGCATTTCTGGCCACACCATCGGCAGGTTATATCAATGGCATTAACGTTCCGGTAGACGGAGGAAGGACGGGTAGCCTTTGACGAACAGACTGCCCATCATCGATATGCATTGCGATCTGATGGTGTATATGCTCACGCACCCACAGGCCGACCCGGAACGCACCGACTTTGGCGCTGCATTCCCTTACCTGAGAGAAGGCAATGTACAGCTACAGGTTATGGCCATGTTTACCGGTGTAGAGCCCGATAGCTCTAAGCATGGACCAGCTCAATCAGAAATCTATAAGCAGCTTTTAGTCGACTATGCACCGGAGGTCTATCAGGCGGGTCCTGGCTTTCAAACTGGTGTAAAACCAGGAATTGCTACAGTGGCTGCTGTAGAAAGTGCTTCGGGCCTTTGCAATGAAACCGAACCACTGGACCATGCTTTTAAAAACCTGGACCTAATTTTGGATAATGTAGGGCGACTGTTCTATATCAGCTTTACTCACCACCTGGAAAACCGATTTGGAGGTGGTAATTATGCAGAAGCTGGACTGAAGTCTGATGGTGAAGCACTGCTTGATTACATGGCTGGCAAGCAAATAGCCGTAGACCTATCTCATACTTCAGATGCCCTGGCGCACGACATTCTGGACTATACTTACAAAAAAGGGTTGGCCGTTCCTGTGATTGCCAGTCATTCCAATTTCAGAGACATTTGGGACCATCCGCGCAACCTGACGCTTGACAATGTCAAAGAGATCATTAACCGAAAGGGCCTGATTGGGATGAACTTTCTCAGGGCTTTTGTGAACAATGACACAGCAGATGGACTGCTTGATCATATCACCCATGGTATGGACATTCCCGGCTGTGAAGATTGCCTCTGCTTTGGTGCTGACTTCTTTTACCTGGCCGATCATCCCGACAAATCGCGCATTCCTTTCCTCTTTCCTGAGCATGAGAATGCCAGTAAATACCAGGGCATTCTGGATGCCTTGGGTGAACGCCTGACCGATGGGCAAAAAGAAAAACTCGCACACAAAAACGTGGAGCGTTTTATCAACGAAAACTGGTCCTGACCCATGGAGAGAATTCTGAACTACATCAATGGTGCCCTGGTAGCCCCGGCTTCTGGTGAATACCTGGACAATTTCGACCCTTCTCGCGGAACCGTTTATGGTGAAATACCAGATTCAGATGCTCGGGACATTGATCAGGCAGTTGTCGCAGCCAAAGCAGCATTTCCTGTCTGGTCGAATACCAGCAGGCAAGACCGCTCTAATGTCATGCTCAGAATTGCTCAATTAATTGATGATAATCATGAGATGCTGGCCAAGGCCGAATCAAAAGACAATGGCAAGCCACTAAAGCTGGCCAGGCATGTGGACATTCCCAGGGCCTCGGCCAATTTCCGCTTCTTTGCCACCGCTATTCTGCATGAGTCCAGCGAGGCTCACCGCATGGACAATGTGGCTATGAACTACACGGAACGTACTCCTATAGGCGTAGCGGGCTGCATTTCACCCTGGAATCTGCCGCTGTACCTCTTCACCTGGAAGATAGCCCCGGCCTTGGCTGCGGGCAATACCGTGGTAGCGAAGCCTTCAGAAATCACGCCCATGACAGCCTTCCTCTTGTCAAAGCTATGCATAGAAGCTGGATTGCCAGAGGGCGTGCTCAATATCGTTCATGGTTTGGGTCCCAAAGTAGGCCAGGCCATCAGTGAGCACCCAGACATTCCGCTGATCTCTTTTACAGGAGGCACCGCTACGGGCAAGCGTATTGCCGCTACAGCAGCACCCATGTTTAAGAAACTTTCGCTGGAGCTGGGAGGAAAAAACCCTAACCTCATTTTCGCAGACTGCGATTTTGAAACCGCGGTGAAAACTTCGGTCATGAGCAGCTTTGCAAATCAAGGGCAGATCTGTCTTTGCGGTTCCAGAATCTTTGTCGAGCGCAGTATCTACGACCAGTTCAGGGAGGCTTTCGTAGCCCGTGTGAAGAAAATGAAAGTAGGCGATCCGGCAGACGAAACCAGTAGCCTGGGGGCAGTGGTTTCAAAGCCTCATATGGAAAAAGTGCTGAGCTACATCGACCTGGCCAGGGAAGAAGGAGGCACCGTGCTGGCAGGGGGCAATCGGGTAATGCTGGAAGGCGAATTATCCGAAGGTTACTACCTGGAACCCACGGTAATTGAAGGGCTGAGCCACGACTGTCGTACCAATCAGGAAGAAATTTTTGGCCCGGTAGTTACTCTTACCCCTTTCGACACAGAAGAGGAAGCTTTGGCCATGGCCAACAGCACGGTCTACGGACTTTCGGCTACTGTATGGACCGAAAATCTGACACGTGTTCACCGGGTTTCCAGCGCTCTGAAATCGGGGATAGTGTGGGTGAACTGCTGGCTGGTAAGAGACCTCAGAACGCCCTTTGGAGGCGTAAAACAGAGCGGTGTCGGACGTGAAGGTGGATGGGACGCTTTGCAGTTTTTTACGGAGAAGAAGAATGTGTGTATAAAGATATAATGTTAGTACATACAACAGAATACTGAGTACAAACGTCAAAACTGCAATGTATAGGGCGATTTGATGAAGTTTTCGATATTATCGATATGTGAAATTTTAATTATCAAAAAATCCTATTAACTTTGATACACTGTTAGACAAAAACAAGGTCTATAGTTGGAGATAGCAGGGTCATTAAAAGAGTATTCCCAGGTTGCAGAATCTATTTTTTAGGAAGCTCGAAAAAACAAGAAATACTTTACCGCCCGGTAAATTAAGATAAGTCTGGGTATAGGAACCGAAAGGTTCGCTATGAGTAGTTAGTTACCCAGGTGTTTAGGTGAAAGGGAGTCGCTCCAACGGGGGTGACTCTTTTATTTTATACCCCTTCTACTTTTCTACTCCTCTAATTTTGGCACCATTTTTCGTAAGTTATTATCGAACAAATTTTTTGGAAGATGAAGAAGATCATATTTACACTTATGCTGGTGGGTCTAATGGGCTCAGTGCAAGAGGTTATGGCACAGCGAGTTTATGAAGGTCAAGTTAAGGACTCAGCAGCGGTACAGCACGAAGTTTATGCGCAGATTAGGGTAAGGCCTCGGTTTTTGTCCAATAAGGTATCCATCAGGCTCGACTATGGCCAGGAGCGTAATTTCTGGGGAGGAGATACTCGTATCCGCGATGAGAATACCGGCAAGGTGAAGAAATTCAATTCTGCTGTTGATGCACTCAATTATATGAGTGTTCAGGGCTGGGAATTCGTATTTGCTTACACTTTACCCATCGGTGATGGTCGTGATAACATTGCCGATCAGACGGCCGTGCTGCAAGAGGTTAATTTCCTGATGAAAAAACGGTTGACACCGGATGAGGTGGTGATCAAGAAAGGCGGGAATTAGAAGCCTAGTCATTCTTAATTTCAAACGTCACCCTGTCCCGATAGCTATCGGGACGTTTCAGGGTCTACCTTTTCCTGAAAGATAAGAGCCGGCATTACCGGCTTTTTTTATGCAACCCAGACTGAATTGCGTGGTCTTTCAAGTAATGAAAGCCGCTCCAGTTCGTATTGGTTAGTAACCAATACGTTTTTTCGGAGTATCTTACTCATTACACAACAAAAACTCAAACCATGATTCGCAACTACCTCAAGATTGCCTTTAGGTCCATTCTCAGAAATAAGGTATTTACTTTTATCAACGTCACCGGTCTGGCGTTGGGTATTGCTGCCAGTTTGCTCATTTTACAATATGTAAACTACGAACTCAGCTACGAAGACTTTAATCCAAAAGCTAGTCAAGTTTATCGCTTAAAGACAGAGCGCTACGACAAAGGCGAGCTCAGCACAGAATGGGCCTCTGGTGTGGTGTCCATTGGTCATATGCTGACAAATGACATACCTGAGATCACACGTTTTGCCAGGCTTACGAGTACTGGGGGAGTGATCTCAAGAGGAGATATCAAATTTAAGGAAGATCGCATTTACTTCGCCAATAGCGATGTCTTCTCAATTTTTGGAGTCAACGTAATCGATGGAAACCCTGAAAATGCGCTGGATGAGCTGAGAACTATTGCGATATCTGAAACCACTGCTAAAAAGTACTTTGGTAAAACGGATGTAGTTGGTGAAACACTCATGTACAATGAGCAGGCTTCTGTGGAAGTGACTGCCGTATTTGAAGATATTCCTGATAATTCGCACTTTAAATTCGACATCCTTGGGTCATGGGCTACTGCCAGTCAAGGCCGGGAAGAGCAGATGAATACGGTTTGGTACTGGGATGGCTACTTCAACTATATCGAAGTAGCAGAGGGTACTGATCCGGAAGTGCTGGCAAAGAAAATAGAAGAGGCAGTAGAGGCCAATTGGGGTGATGCCATGCGGGAAGCAGAGCACTGGATTGAATTCCCATTACAGCCCATGAAAGACATTCATTTGTACTCTAATTTCATAGGAGAAGCAGAAGTAAACGGTGATGGCGATTCGGTTTATGCTTTGCTCTTTATTTCCTTCTTCATCATTCTCATAGCCTGGGTAAACTACATTAACCTGGCCACCGCCAAGTCGATGGAAAGGGCCCGCGAAGTGGGCGTGAGAAAGGTATTGGGTTCTCTGAGAGGGCAGTTGATTCGCCAGTTCTTAACAGAGTCTTTTCTCATCAACTTGCTGGCTGTTGTGCTGGCTTTTGCCATAGTGGTCTTGGTATTGCCAGGTTTTTCTCAATTGGCCGATCAGCCCTTGAGTCTTGCGCTGTTTACTCAGCAAGGTTTCTGGCTGGGACTTGTCGCCTTATTCCTGGTGGGTACTTTCTTGTCGGGGCTTTACCCTGCCTTTGTGCTTTCGTCTTTCCAGCCGGTACAAACCCTCAAAGGGGCTAAGTATGCCAGCGCTGGAGGCACCTGGTTGCGCAAAGGGCTGGTGGTTTTCCAATTCATTGCCTCTGTGGCGCTTATGATTGGTACCTATACAGTATACGAGCAGATTTCTTACATGAGAAACCAAGACCTGGGCGTTGACATTGACCGTACGATGGTGATTAAAGGACCAAGTGTGACGGACTCTACTTATACAGAAAAACTGACTGCTTTCACTGAAGTAATGAAGCTCAATGCCAGCGTAGAAAATGTGGTGATGAGCACAGGAGTACCAGGCCGAGAGGTAGGCTGGAATGCCGGTGGCATCAGGCGCGAAGGAGCACCCGATAGCGATGGCAAGCAATACCGTGTTTTAGGTCTCGGCTATGATTTTGTTGAGACTTTCGACATGGAGATAATTGCCGGCCGTTCATTCAATAAAGATTTTGGAGATGAAGAATCTAAGATTCTGTTCTCTCGCGCAGCATCCAAAGATTTTGGTTTTGCCACACCCGAAGAAGCCCTCAATACGCGCATCAATTTCTGGGGTAGAGTTTATACCATTGTTGGGGTGGTGGAAGACTATCACCATACATCGTTGAAAGAAGATTATGACAAATTGCTTTTTCGCATGATCCCCAATGCTGATGGTTTTTATTCAGTGAAATATAACGGGGCCAGTACCCAACAGGTAATCAAACTGGCAGAAGAGCAGTGGGCTACCTTCTTCCCAGGCAATCCATTCGAGTATTTCTTCCTTGACGACCGCTTTAACGAGCAATATGCGGCTGATCAGCGCTTTGGTTCTGTATTCACCATATTCTCAGGTCTGGCCATTTTTGTGGCCTGTCTTGGCCTCTTTGGCCTGGCAGCTTTTATGGCTACCAAGCGAACTAAGGAGATTGGCATCAGGAAGGTATTGGGCGCTTCCGTGCCTGGCATTCTCAAGCTGCTCTCAATGGATTTCCTGAAGCTAATTATAGTGGCGGTACTACTGGCCATACCACTGACCTATTACGGCATGGACTTGTGGCTGAATACCTTCGCTTTCCGCATTGAATTATACTGGTACATCTTCCTGGTGCCTGCAGTGCTGGTAATGCTCATTGCTTTGGCTACGGTAAGCTTCCAGACTTCCAGAGCGGCCAGGGCCAACCCTGTTGAATCTCTGAGGTACGAGTAGCACTAAGACGGAAGTCAGAAGACCGAAGAGGGACGTACACCCCTCTTCGGTCTTTTTTCATTTTGCTACGCGGCTGTCCCTGACTTTCTTTCCTGAAAAATCGGTTTTGATAATCCAGTTTAAGTCATCACAGTTTGGCGTAGGGTCATCTGTATCGGCACTACAGTCTTGTCGTGTAGCATTGATGAAGTAGCCATATTCAGTTTCACTTACAGAGCGCCCTTTTTCATTGTAGAATCCTCCAAAGGTGTTTTGCCACTGCTTTTTGCCCGATTCAGAGACCTTCAGGATGTAAACGTCATTGTTGCCATTACCATAAGAGCTGGTGGATCCTAAAATCAAATAACCTCCATCCCTGGTGGCTATCAGGTCACTGGCGTAATCGTACCCATTGCCGCCATAGTATTTGACCCATTCCTCGTTCCCCTTACGATTGGTCTTGGAGAGGACGATGTCTGTTTGTCGATTCTTTGTATGGACTGTGAGGATGGTTAGTTTACCTCCGTCAGGAGTGTCTAGTTGTGTTTTACCTGCACTTTCAAATGCGTTATCATTTGGTGCCAGAAAGGTGAATGCCAATGCCAGAATGGTGTAAATGCTTTTCATATGTTGTTGCTTTGCCCGATAAGTACCGGTTTGAGTATTGAGTCTTGACTCGTTTCATGTTTATTCTCTTTTTAGAAACAAATATTTTCAGAAAAGGTTACATAAATTTTATAGAGGCTGAATATCAAGGGGTTAGATTGGTGGGAGGGAAGAAACTGAGAGCAGGGATTTACCTCTTCCAGAGTTTCTCACCAATCAACTGTTGCATCACAGCTTCGCGACTGGTTCTGCTGACAGGAATGCGATGTTCGCCAATGATTACCTCATTGTTGTCGATGCGTTGTACCTGCTTTTTGGCCACAATGAACGACTTGTGGACTTTGATGAACTCCCTGGCATCGAGGTTTTCGAAAACACTTTTCAGGTTGAGCAAGGTCATGAATTTACCTTCCGTAGTGTGGATGGTCACATAGTTCTGTTGGGCCTGTATGAACAGCACTTCTTTGAAGAGGATTTTCTCATACTTGCTATCACATTTGACAAAGAAGTGATCATCTGTGGTTTCTGAGGGAGACTGATTCAGCAGTGCAATGTAGTCTCTAGCCTTAACGGCTGCCTGGTAGAAGCGGTCGAAGGTGATGGGCTTGAGCAGGTAGTCCAGCACATCCAGTTCGTAACCTTCAAGCGCATAGCTGGGGTAGGCCGTTGTAAAAATGATAGCAGGCAGCGAAGGGTTTGATTTCAAAAAATCGATGCCATTCATAAGAGGCATTTGGATGTCTAAGAAGATCAGGTCTACCGTCTGGTGGGTGGTGATCTTGTCCAGCTCCATGGGGTTGCTGCCTTCTCCGACCAGCTGTAGAAAGTCAATTTCGTTGATATAATTGATCAAACATTCGCGTGCCAGGGGCTCATCATCTATCACACAGCATCTGATCATGGCGTTTTCATGGCTAGTTTGGTGTGAAGCTCTTTTAGGGGCGAAAGCTTTAGCTTCAGCTGCACAAGATAGGCAGATTCATCTTTTTTGGTGATGAATTCGTGACGACCTGGGTATAACAAGTTGAGCCTTCTTTCCACATTTTTAAGTCCTAATCCGCTAAACTCTACGGCATCATTGGCTTTCGACTCATTGGAAACACTGTTGGAAACCTGGTAGTGCAGTTCTTCACCCTCAAGGCTTACATCTATTTTGATCCAATTGACATGATCTGGTTTCTTGGATACGTGCTTAAAGGCATTTTCGACAAATGGCATCAACAAAAACGGAGCGATGTTCAGATTCCCGGCCTGATCAGTAGGCAGTGAAACCCGAATCTCAAAGTTGTGATCGAGCCTGAGTTTTTCCAATTCTATAAAGCTCTCCAGATAAGCCAACTCCCGGTTGAGAGGAATCTCCTTTTCGTTGCATTCGTACAGCTGATAACGCAATAGGCTGGAGAATTTGGCCAGCGAATCGGAGGCCTGCACCTGGTCTCGGTTAATGAGTACAAAAATGGAGTTGATGGTATTGAATAGAAAATGCGGGTTGAACTGAGACCGGAGAAATTTTAATTCTGTTTCCAGCTTTTCCTTTTCCAGCTCCTGCTGCTTTTGCTGTGATTGGAGGTAGTTCTTGGCCAGCTTAATACTCATGCCCAGCGTCATGGCGCCAATGCAAGAGGGCAATGAGTTGCTTTTGATAAAGAGCCAAAGGCTGGGGTCATCTACTTTGAAAAGTTCTGCCATGGGTATATTGAACAGCTCTGAAGTGAGTAAGTAGCCGGACGCGATGACGGTACTCATGCCCGCAACGGTCAGGATCATCAGGCTCAGGAAGGTCCAGTACTTCCGTTTTTCCAAAAACCGGGGAATGAGATAGTAAAGGCAGAAATACACACCCAATGCTTGAATTACTACATAAAAGGCATACTTAACGGTGTATGGTGGGTTGGTAATGTTGTCGATGGCATTGGCAATGCTTCCCTCAAAAACAGCCCACCAACTAAAGTGATACACTGCCCAGAAGGTCAGGTGATGAAGTTTGAATTTAAAGAACCAATGTTCGTTCAGCTTGTCCATGGTGCATGCAGCTACCTAATAAAAGTAGGAACATTTTTGAAGCCATACGTGAAGGCTACACCTAAGGGCATGTTTTGTTGATGAACTGCATGAAATGATAGACTATCAGTTCAATCCCCTTCAAAACCCATTGATTTCGCTGCAAAAATGGCCGTCTGAGGCTTTGGTCAACGCAATTTGACCGTATAACAATCTAATTTTTATGTGCTTACCCGCCTTTGTTCATTGAGGCATCAAAAACTCAGAATCATGAAGAATTTTTTATTGATCACACTTTTTAGCCTATTCACTTTTTCGCTCAGGGGTCAGGTGACAGGCATAGTGAAAGCCAGTGACGGGCAGGCCATGAGTCATGTAAATGTATTGCTGCTTCAGGCAGCTGATTCGGTATTGGTCAAAGGCGGGCTCACCGATGCTAATGGGGGTTTTAATTTGAAGGCAAACAAGGCTGGGCGCTATTTTGTCAAAGTTTCGTTTGTAGGATTTACCGATCTGACCAGCCCACTTTTTGAATTGGAAGGGCCGCAATTGACCCTTGATCTGGGAGAATTCGTTTTGGAAGAGGCTGTTCAAAGCCTGGATGAAGTCACAGTCACTGCCCAAAAGATATTGGTGGAGCAGATTCCGGAAGGGAAGGTGCTCAATATTCAAAACTCCGTGTTGACCAAGGGCAGTTCGGCACTGCAGGTGTTGGAGCGATCTCCCGGCATAGTGCTGGACAGGCGCAATAATGTACTCACGCTCAATGGGCAGCAGGGCACGCTCATCATGATCAACGGGCGTACGGTTCGCATGTCTCAGGCCGACCTCATCAACATGCTCAGCGGCATGAGTGCCGACAACATTGAGAACATAGAGCTTTTGACGAATCCATCGGCCAAATATGATGCCGATGGCGGTGCAGGCATTATCAATTTGAAGCTGGTGAAAAACCGAGGTGAAAACACCACAGGATCAGTCTCAGCTGGCCTGGGTCATGGCTGGTCGGGCAAAGAGACACTGAGTGCCAATGTAAGCACCAGCCTTGGGGAAAACAGGGTTTATGCTTCTTATGCCTATAACCACGACAATACCATCTACGACTGGCATGCCATAGGCACGGCTGACAACCCCTTTTTCGGCTTTGGCACCTTCGATTTCAGTAGCGAAACCACGAATAATCAGCGCAGCCACAATGTGAACCTGGGCATAGAGCGCGACTTGAATGAAAACTGGGTTTTGGGTGGCAACTTGATGTTCAACCCAAGCAGTCAGAAAATGCGAACCCACAACCTGGGCATCTTCACCTACGAACAGGCCCTGGACTTCAATCAAGACATTACCATTGATCAGGATGTCCAGATCGATAATTTTAACGCCAATGCCTATGTGGATAAAAGCATAAAAGGAGGGTCACTCAGCTTTAGTTTGGACTATCTGAATTATGATAATACCCGGCCTTCTGTGATCTCCAGTGCTTTTCTGGATAGCGATGGCAATCCCTTGGATTTTGACAATCCGCAATACGCCACTTCCAATCGGGGGCAGAGTGAAACGGACATCAACTTGGGAGTAGCACAGTTCGATTTCAGCAAGCGACTTACGGACAAGTTTGCCTTTGAGTCAGGTTTGAAAAACTCTTATTCATCTACTAAAAACGAAGCCTTCGTGCAGCGAAGGGAAGACAATCAATGGATCACTGATGAGCTGAGTTTATCGAATCAGAGCATATCAGAAAACATTATGGCAGGGTACCTTACAACCACTTACTCGCTGGATTCACTGACCTCAATCAGTGCAGGGCTTCGCTACGAGTATTGGACACGTGACTATGGCAACCCAGAGTTGGATGGAAGCTTTGGTCGATTGTTTCCTTCAGCATTTATTTCCAGAAAGCTGAGTGAAAAGTCGAGTCTGCAACTAGCCTATAATCGTAGGGTGACCAGGCCCACTTTCAACGACCTGGCCTCTTTTGTGGTGTACAACAATCCGGTTTCGGTTTTTACCGGTAACCCACTGCTGCAGCCTACCATTACCGATAATTTCAGGCTGGGCTGGCAAATAGGCAGTGTGAACCTGGACCTGGTCTATACCAATGAGGAGAACCCCATCGTGGGCTTTCAGCAAGTAGAGCGCGAGGATGGTTTGGCCACGGCCATTACTCCTCAAAACCTCGATTATCAGCGCACCTGGATGATACAAACCAACATTCCGATTAACGTGAATAGCTGGTGGTCTGTCAATGTGGGGGGCAGTGTGGGCTCCCGCGAATTCAGGGTAACACATACTGCAGAAGATGTTGAGAATCGCTACATGAGCCTCAACCTGTATGGCAGTACCACCATGCTGCTGCCTGCCGATATCTCTTTGGAGCTCTCGGGTTACTTCAATGGCGACAGCTACTATGGCACCATGGATTCGGAAGAATTTGGTTCGCTGGATGCGGGTATTAAAAGGAGCATAGGCAACCATGGCACATTGCAGCTCACCGTTACGGACGTGTTAAAATCGATGCGCTACAGAAATCAAATGGGTGGATTGACCCGGGAGGCCTTCAATTCCACGTTCGTGGTCGATTTCCGTCCTGAGACTAAGCGTTCCAGGGTTTTCAGGCTCACTTATACCCGGTCATTTGGCAATGGCAGTGAAAAAGGTAGAAGGGGCCGTGGGGCTAAGGATTTGGAAGAGAAGGCAAGGTTGGCGAATAATTAGGGAGGGATTAGTTTAGTACTTAGTCCCTATCAGGTTTCATGAACCATGCCTTTTGGTCCTCCGTATCGGGTACTTCCAGCGTTCTAACGGTGCTTAAATGTTCAAAAATGGTGGTTGGATTTGCTCCTTGCAAAACCATGATGGTTGCACAAAGAAGAGAGGTACGGCCAATACCCATTCGGCAGTGAATGGTAATCCGCTGGCCTTTTTCCAGCCCTTCACTTAAGGTTTTGGCTAGTCTCATAAACCCTCTTTCATCTTCTGGTAGTCCCCTGTCTGGTAAGGGAAACGAAATAAATTCTATCTCTTTTTGATGACAAAAGTCAGCCTCTTTTTGGAGGCCCAATTCATAAACTTCATCGCGTTCCAGTAGGGATACTACTACGTCTACTCCCTGCATTCTTAAATGCCGGATTTCGTCTTCGAGCCAATCGTTACCTCTGGGACGAGCCATCATGCCCAAGCTTCCATAATGGAGCTTAGGTATCCAATAAATTCTGTACATGGTTTTTTATTTAATAGGAAATAGGGGTTGGAGGCCTGTCGAAGGCTGAACTTTCAGCTTCAGTCTTCCGACTTCTGACTTGAGGTATGTTTCTCGAAGTCGGGGCCGTATTTAGCGCTTTCGGTATTCATCCATTTGTCCCAAAAGGTGAAGTAGAGGCCGAAGTTGAAGCGGTACTGGGTATGGTGCAGGTTGTGATGGGTAGCCCCGATGAACCAGCGACCGAGCCAATGCTTGTAAAAGCCCATAGGGTACACTTCTACATTGGAATGATTGATAGCGCTGGTCAGGGTCATAAAGGTGAGCAGCGTCACGATGGTCCAATAGTGCATGGGTAGAAATAGGATGATCACAGGAATGATCAGGCTCTGTAGCAGTCCTTCACCAGGGTGGAAGGAGAAGGAAGTCCAGGGTGAAGTAATGTGGCTGTCATGATGCACTTTATGGATCAGCCTATAAACCTTGGGTTTGTGCATCCAGCGATGGAGCCAGTAGTAATAAGTCTCATGGATCAAAGCGGCAATTAGAAAACTGACGGGTAGGTACCACCAGCCAAATTGGCCAATGTCTTCATAAACCTGTGTATAGCCCAGTTGCCACATCACCATCATGCCTGCTCCGGCCAGGGCGAAAAGTAAAGAAGTGAAGGTAGACCAGAAGATCTCTTTGCGATACTGCTTCGGGTCTCGCTTGTCTTTATAAATCTTGCGCGACCTGAAGTCTTTCGGATCGATGATATAGAAGACCACATAGAAGATTCCTGCTACCAGGCTGTAGCGAAATACCACCACCAGGAACATAAGCCCTGAGAGGGCCAGAAATGTCTGTGGATCGGTGAAGTCATAGGCTTGCACAATGGATAAACTGAGAAACCATTCAGGGGTTTAGCATTATTGATCTTTTTGAAATCTTCACGAAATGAATTGTTCAATTTTCACCTTGCTTATGGCTTTGAACCCTTTAGTTTTAGAAAAAGACATCTCATGAACAAAGTTTGACATGGAGTCAGATGGATCAATTTGTGTTAGGTTTAGAGAGTCAAGAGTTTTCCTTGTGAATGCAACAGATAAAATAGCCTGTTCCTCCAAATGACCAGTTTTTGTATTCAGCAGATTAGATACGGTATGCACAGCAACATATTCAACAGGTAAAATAGAAAAGGTTTCAGTGGCCACTCTTAATGCAGCTGAACAAACATGATCCTGATATAATTCATTGAACTGTGTCTTTGTCATACTCCTTTTAGAGAGTTTTCCTGTTGATGTTAGATTGACAGTATATTCAGGGACAATGGATTTCTCATTTACGTGTAAGAAGCCTTCCAGATAATTTGGAAATACTTCAAATTCTAAGTGATTTCCAATCTCTGAAAGATCAGTAAATGGCTTAAAGAATTTTATAGCGTCCAAGTAGCTCTCAGGTTCGCGTTTAGCGATACCTTCAGATATTCTTTGTAGCAAGTTCCATTCATCAAGGTCATTCTCAAAAACCTTTACGCGTTCTTCATAGTCCGATTGTTCTTTTCGTTCTGCTAGCATTATTGATTTCTCTAGCTTGTTAACTTTGTTTCGATATCCGAAAATCTTGTCAAGCAAAGATGGTTTAAATTGATCTAGGATCTTTTTTGCACTTTTCGACTTATCATTATCGAAAAGTGGTTTGATTGGCATGGGCTCATTTGTAATCTGGTTCCAATCAATCTTTTGGCCGGCTAAATGATGGACAGATATAATCGCATTTACATAATCGTTATAAGTCTCAAATGCTTCACGAGCTTCAAGCAATTCTAATTCTTTTTGATGTTGTTTATATACCCGAGCTGCTTCGCGAGCCTGTCTTTTTCTCTCTTTTTCTGCTTGTCTTACAGCTTTCGTGTATGCATTGACAATTTGTCTAGTCGTTACCATTAACGATAAGATGCAAAAATTTAATCTAATAATGAATAGTTTTTACTCTAGTTAGTTGAGTCAGGTTTTATAATTGAATTTAGAATTTTTAACCCTGTGTTTTCTTGACTTTCTATACTCCCAACTAGCTGAACATATTGATTTGTTCTATTCTCTTGTTCCCTTTCGTCCATGTTTGGCCAAAGTAAGCCCAAAACTGCTGTTGCTATATCAGGATAGAATTCAATATGAACGTCCATTTCTGCCAGGTGCTTTACAAGCCGATGGTATTTTAAATCTTCTTCAATTAAAAGAAGCGCTATTTGCTTCATGTTCTCATTAATCTTCATTGTCATATTATTATATGACAATCTATAAAAAACGCATGATTTGTCAAATTAAAATATGACATTATTGTCATATACTTCGCTGACATTTACTTTGTGACAAAGCAAGAGTTGCAAAAGCAAATAGGCCAGCGGATTATTGACGAACGCCAAAAGAAAGGATGGAGTCAATCTGACTTGGCGCGTGCGTGCAACAAAGACAGACAAGCCATGGAGAAATTGGAGAATGGCAAAGTCAATCCAACGCTGTTCACACTCTATGAGGTTGCTCAAGCCTTGGGTGTTCCGCTTTCAGAAATCACCAATTTCTAATTATTCAAGTTTAGTTTAATTGGACAGAGTCCAAATTCTCATAGAAAGTCACGGGTTCAGAGAACCCGCGACAGGTGTCCTCAAGGGTCTTTCCTAACTGGCGGATTATTCTGAGAATCTGCGACAGTAAGCTCGTATAACGTCATTCCGAGCGAAGCGAAGGAATCTCCCGGTCTATGAAGAAGAGATTGCTGCATTGCACTGGCAATGACAGTTTAAGAAAAGAGGAACTATTATTAACGTGGTAAAGTTGAGCAATTGGAGGATAAAGAATCATGAAAGCCAAAGGAAAATTCGATGCATTGGTAAGCCAGGACACCCCCGTTTTGGTAGACTTCTATGCCGACTGGTGTGGACCTTGTCAGGCCATGGCACCTATACTGAAAGAGGTAGCAGGTGAATACCAGGACAAGGTCAAAGTGATCAAGATTGATGTGGATAAAAATCAGCCCATTGCCCAGCGCTTTGGGGTGCGCAGCATTCCTACCCTCATCATGTTTAAAAATGGTGAAGTAATCTGGCAACAAGCGGGTATGATGAGTAAGCGTGATTTGTCTACCAAACTTTCTCAGGCGGTTTAGCAATCCTTGATTTTTGCGTCAGATCGAACAGGTCAGACGCTTGTCTAATGAAAACTGGATGACCTATCTACAGCCATTCAATATCGGCAGCAAATTCTCATAGCTTGTGATGAGGCTGGTGCCATATTGCCTTGCAAGGGAAGAGGTAATGGGCAAACGGGCGTATTCGCTTTCTACAATGATGGGGAGAATTTTGTCCATCTCGTTGGTGTAATCTTGCTGGTCACGATAGGTATCTTCTATGCTCAGAAGGCAGTCATAATTGAACTCTCGTGCAAAACCGGCAGTCTTAGCGGTTGACCAGGCGATATCCCGCAATTCGGTGAACTTGAAGTTTATTTGAAGACTAACTTCATAAAGGTATTTCTCAGCATCAATTTTAGTTTTTTCCTCAAAGAGAAAGTAATCGCCATGATTTGCCATGAGCTGTTCGTATTCCTCTTCTGTCGCGGTGATTTGCGTGGCATCATTACCATCTAGCTCGCCATAACGCTCCATCGCTCTGAAAAACTTCAGATTTTCCTCCTTGGCATTATTTAGAATACTCAGGTTTTTCTGCACCTCTTCTTCTAGTTTGGTAATGACTGAGGCCTTTTCGCGCTCGATCCTTTTGCTTTCATTCCAGTTGTTGAGGCTAAGCGCCAGATAGATTCCGATGAATATCAAAACGAGCTCGGTAAGGATGTACTTCACATTGTTTTTAAATTTCTTTCTCAGGAATCTCATCTTTTCAAAATACAATAGGGCTGAAGCAAAAGGATATTCAATAAACGAAATGATAGACAAAAAGGTACGGCATTGGCTAAAGTTGCTGGCCTATTCCTGCTACATGTTGCGTTGGTAATGTACTCACAGGTGGTTGGTGACAACACCAACCACGGCTAATGTGGTTTACATTTGACGGTCGTCTAAACCACCTTCAACAGGTAATCCTTGATCATTTGCAGGCTTTCTGATGGCCTTTCGAACATGCCCATGTGCGCGGTTTCAGCAAGGATGTAGCCATCTACCCTATCTCGCTCCTCAATATGCTGCTCACAAAAGCTGACGGGGATGCGGCTGTCATGGGTGCCTCCAATGAAGAGGGTCTGCTGAGGCAGTCGGCACCACAGGTCGAAGCGGTCTTTGCGCTCTCGCATGGCCTGTGTATAGGCAATAATGGTTTCCAGTTTCGTGGTTAACCCGATTTCGATAGAGCGATTTATCTCAGACTTCAATTCCTCTTTCCTTCCTTCATAAAACAGTGAGGGGATAAATGGGCCAATGAATTTACTCACTGGATGCTTTTGCAGAAACAGTAATGCTTTGTCTCGCTTATGTTTATCCTCATCAGAGTCGGCCATGGCATGGGAGTGAAACAGACCCAATCCGCGAATCATTTGCGGATGCCTTTCTGCCAGGGCTAAAGCCACATAGCCGCCTAGTGAATGGCCAATGAAAATCGCTTCATCAATGCCTTCTGATTGGAGCTGTGTTGCCAGCTGATCGGCCACTTCCTCCAGGCTGATTTCAGCAGATGCTAATTCAGATTCACCAAAACCAGGCAGGTCGGGGCAAATAATCAGGTATTCATCAGTCAGCGGGTCCACAAAAGGGAACCACATGGCGGATGTCTCGCAAAAACCGTGAATAAAAACTATAGGAAAACCCTCGCCAGCCCAGGTAGACTTAATTGCTGGCATAGTCGGTAACAGACTTTTTCACTCCCATAAGGGTGCGTACCGCATTGGCAATGCCTTCCGGGTCAAAATTGCATTCGCCATGCAGCTGCTCCTGGGTGCCATGCTCTACTATGCGATCGGGTATACCCAGACGGGTCACCTGAGCCGCATAGCCATTCTCTGCCATGAACTCAAGTATTGCAGAGCCGAAGCCGCCCATAACGCAGCCATCTTCTACCGTTACCACTTTCTTGAAGTTGCGGAAGATGTCGTGCAGTAGCTCCTCATCCAATGGCTTTACAAAGCGCATGTCGTAGTGAGCAGGGTACAGGCCTTCTTTGGCCAAGGCCTCTTTTGCAGTGATGGCATAATTACCGATATGACCGAGGGTCAATACTGCTACTTTTTCACCATCAGATATCTTTCTGCCCGTACCAATGGTCATTTTCTGCATCTCGGTACGCCACTCGGGCATTACACCCTGACCTCTTGGGTAGCGAATGGTAAAGGCCTCCCCTTCACGCGGCAATTGAGCAGTATACATCATGTCGCGAAGCTCGGCCTCATTCATTGGGGCAGCCACAATCATGTTGGGAATACAGCGCATGTAAGCAATGTCGTAAGCACCGTGGTGCGTAGGTCCGTCAGCTCCGGCAAAACCCGCTCTGTCCAGGCAGAAGTTGACCGGCAAATTCTGGATACATACATCATGCACCACCTGGTCGTAGGCACGCTGCATAAAAGTACTGTAGATGTTGCAGAAGGGTACAAGGCCCTGCGTTGCCAATCCGGCCGAGAAAGTAACGGCATGCTGTTCGGCAATACCTACATCAAAGGCCCGGTCGGGCATGGCTTTCATCATGATGTTCATAGAACTACCCGATGGCATGGCCGGGGTAATGCCCATGATCTTCTCATTTTTCTCAGCCAGCTCTACCAGCGTTTCGCCAAATACCACCTGATATTTAGGTGCCTGTGGCTTTTCCGGTACTTTTTTGAAAACCTCACCAGTTACCTTGTCAAACTTACCAGGTGCATGCCATTTGGTGGCGTTGCCCTCTTCGGCAGGTTTGTAGCCTTTGCCTTTGGTGGTAATGCAGTGAAGTATTTTAGGGCCTGGAATGTTTTTCAGGTCGTTCATCACATGTGTAAGGTGATGAACATCGTGACCATCTACCGGGCCGAAATATCTTAAGTTGAGTGCTTCAAACAGGTTACTCTGCTTCAGCAGTAGCGACTTCATAGAATGCTCTACCTTGGAAATTACCTCCTGTGCGCTTTTTCCAAATTTGGAAAACTTGCTCAGCATCTTCCAAACCTCATCCTTGGCCTTGTTGTAGGTCTGAGAGGTGGTGACATCGGTGAGGTAATCTTTCAATGCCCCTACATTGGGGTCGATAGACATGCAGTTGTCGTTCAGGACAATCAGCAGGTTGGCATTGGTGTCGCCTGCATGGTTCATGCCTTCAAAGGCAAGTCCACCCGTCATAGCACCATCGCCAATTACGGCTATGTGTTGTCGGTTGTCGCCCTTGTATTGGTTGGCCACCGCCATGCCCAGCGCTGCTGAGATAGAGGTAGAAGAGTGCCCTACTCCAAAAGTATCATAGTCACTCTCTTTCCTTTTCGGAAAGCCAGACATGCCTTTATAAATCCTGTTGGAATGAAAGTCGTCTCTGCGGCCGGTCAGTATTTTGTGGCCGTAAGCCTGGTGGCCTACATCCCATACCAGCTGGTCTTTAGGTGTGTTGAAAACGTAGTGAAGTGCTACGGTAAGTTCCACCACTCCAAGTGATGCTCCGAAGTGCCCACCATAAACGGATACATTGTCTACAATGTACTGGCGCAGCTCATCGCAGATCTGTACCAATTGGACCTGATCAAATTTCTTTAAATCTTCGGGGGAATTAATCTGCTTAAGAAGGGAACCTGGTTCTATCAACATCGCCAAAAAAACTAATGCCTTATCAACAGAAATACGCATGAATTGTTTGTTGCGGATTTCGCGGCCGCACAAAATTAAAAATTATTTCCGGTTCCAGACCCACATTGCGCCTATCCTTCTATATTTGATTGATACATTTGCCCATTTTGAGCTTCGAAATACAACTTCCTCTGTTCCAGGGCCCTTTTGACCTGTTGTTGTTTTTCATCCAGCGTGATGAACTGGACATCCATGACATTCCGATTCATACCATTACCAAAGACTTTTTGGAGTACTTGCACAGGCTGGAAGAAATGAATGTGGAGGTGGCCAGCGAGTTTATTCTGGTGGCGGCTACGCTCATGCGCATCAAAGCAAAAATGCTTTTACCTCGCCCTGTTTTAGACGAAGAGGGCAATGAAGTTGACCCGAGGGAAGAGCTGGTAAGGCACTTGCTGGAGTACAAGAAGTACAAGTCGGTAGTGGAGAACCTGAGCCAGATGGAAAATGACCGCATGCAGAAAGAGGCGCGTGGCAATGTGGTGAGAGAGCTCAAAAAACTGGCCGAAGGCAATGATGTAGAGAGCGAGTTGCAAAATGTTGACCTCTATAAGCTGTTGAAGGTGTATCAGAAAGTACTGAATCGCTATGAGCTGGAGCAAAACAAGCCCACACATGAGGTAGTGCAATATCCCTATACCATTTCAAAGCAAAGGTCTTATATCATGGACCAACTGGGGCATTTTCCCCGTCTCTCTTTTACCCAACTCATCGAGTTTGAACCCAATAAGATTGCGGTCATCTTCAACTTCCTGTCCATTCTGGACCTTTTGCAGATGCACAAGATCTCCCTACACCTGGGTGAGGGCTTCAACAATTTCTGGATCGAAAAACAGGATGAGGAGCTGGTGGATCAATGAATTCCGCTGAACAAGACAAAGCTTTAAAGACACTCAATCCGCGCAGCGTTTGGGTGCCGGTGGTCATTGCCCTGGGCATTGTCTCGTGGGTGGTGGTAACTGATGAAAACATTACCTGGGAAAGCGTGCAGGCACTGGAGCAGATAGCTCCCGGAGCTCTGGTGGTTACCCTTTTGATATTGGTATTTAAAGACCTCTTCAACATGCTCAGGCTGCGGCTATTGAGTGGCGGAGAATTCAGTTTTGGTTCTGTGGTCTATGTGGTGCTGCTCTGGGAATTTGCCATAGCCGTAACCCCTCCGCTGATTGGTGCCACGGCTGTGCTCATCTTTATCATGTTCAAAGAAGGATTGTCTTTTGGCAAGGCGCTGGCCTATACCATGTTGGCTGCCATGATGGACAATTTCTTTTTCCTCACCGCCAGCCCCATAGCCATTCTGCTATCAGGTGGGGCGGTATTGCCCAGCAATGCTGAAGTGGTTTCGGGCCTGGGTAATAGTCTTTCTTACTTCTTCTATCTCAGCTATGCACTCATTATCTGGTATACGTCCATTATGAGTGCCGCAGTGCTTTTTCTGCCCAAAACCATCAGGCGTCTGCTAGACTGGGTAATGAACATCAAATGGCTGCAAAAGTGGAAGCCTGCAGTGATGAAACAAAGCCAGGAGCTGGAGTTGGCTTCTCGTGTGCTCAAAGGCAAAAAAGGGCGCTATTGGCTTACGTTGATTGGCTGTACTTACCTGGTGTGGATCATGAAGTATGCAATTGTAAATGCCCTCATGGCAGGTTTTGTACCCATGGAGTTGGCCGATCATACACTGGCTTTGGGCAGACACGTTATCATGTGGGTGGTGATGCTGGTGTCACCTTCACCGGGAAATGCCGGTTCGGCCGAATTCATTTTCCCTGCTTTCTACGAAGAGTTTTTGGGTGAATACACCTTCATTACCAGCCTGATTTGGCGTTTGGTCACTTTTTACCCGTATCTGTTGATCGGAGCCATTCTACTGCCCAAGTGGACTCGTAGGAGTTTGGCCAGGAGCGCATAAAAAAAGCGGCACAAGCCGCTTTTCCTCAATTTCGTAATGGAGGTATTCTTAGAATCTCTCCAATGCTGAGAAGTAGAAGTTGCCTTCAATCTGAGCATTCTCGTCAGAATCAGAGCCATGTACTGCATTGGCTGCAATAGAAGTGGCATAGATCTTACGGATGGTACCTTCTTCAGCATCAGCAGGGTTGGTTGCACCAATCAGCGTGCGGAAGTCAGCAACAGCATTGTCTTTTTCCAGAATAGCCGCTACAATGGGTCCAGAAGACATGTACTTAACCAGCTCGCCATAGAAAGGTCTCTCTGCGTGTACTGCGTAGAATTCGCCAGCCAACTCAGCAGTCAGGCGGGTGTATTTCATAGCCACAATCTTAAAGCCAGCATCTTCAATCATTTTGGTGATGCCTCCGATATTGCCTGCCTCTACTGCGTCAGGCTTAATCATGGTGAAGGTTCTGTTAGTTGCCATATTTCTCGTTTATAAGTAGTTACGTTTCAATTTGCGAGCGCAAAAATAGAAGATAATTTTAAAAATCAGTCCCCCTGTTGCAGACTTTCATTTTTAGCTGTGCATTCGCTCATAAAGCCTGGCGGAGCCGTTGTGACCTTTCCTGATAACAATACAGAACGAAGTATGGACCATGTGATCTTCAATGTTGCACAGATGTGCCTTGCTTTTTAACGCATCATGTGGCCTGTTTTTGAGCAAAAACGAGGTGTAACTTATTGTGAAACAATATAGTGACTCCACTTTCTTAGGGCACTGCTATCTGCTTGTGCCCGTATATATTGCTTCGTAGACGATTTCTTATCACCTTTGCTGCTTGCTTAATAATGCGCCAGCTAGACTAAAGCATGCAAGACTTAGAATTGCTCAAGGCTACACTCAGTAGCCCGAAGAAAATAGCCATCACTACCCATTTCAAACCTGATGCCGATGCACTGGGTTCATCATTGGGAATGGCCAATTACCTGATCAAGAAGGGGCACACCGTGCAGGTGATTGCTCCCAGTGACTACCCTGTATTCCTGTATTGGATGAAAGGCCATGACGATGTGATGGTTTATACCGATGAGAAAGCAGACGAAATCCGTGAGATTTATCAAAGTTCAGATGTCATCATCACCCTCGATTTTTCGGTGCTTAGTCGCATCAATGATATGGGCGAAATGGTAAGAGAATCGTCTGCCTTCAAGGTCAACATAGACCATCACCTGAAGCCGGAAGACTTTGCTGATTTCAGACTTTGGAGCACTCAGGCAGCGGCCACCTGCGAGCTTTGCTATGAGCTTATAGTAGCCCTGGGCGACCGAGACGAGATAGACAGCGACATTGCAGAGTGCCTCTATGCAGGCATTATGACCGATACCGGAAATTTCAGGCATGGCAACACCACTCAGAATGTACATGAGGTGGTAGCACAGCTCATTCAGCTAGGAGCCGACAATACCAAAGTGGCCCGAAACATTTACGATGGCAATTCGCTCAACCGACTGCGTTTTATTGGCTATGCACTGAGCGAGAAGCTGATTGTGCTGCCAGAATATCACACCGCCTTTTTCGCCATCACATCCGAAGAGCTGTCCCGGTTCAATTCGCAAACTGGCGATACCGAAGGTCTGGTCAACTATGCCCTTTCTTTGAAAGGTGTAGTGTTTGCCGCCTTGTTTACGGATCGCAAGGAGGCCATCAAGATTTCTTTCAGGTCGGTAGGTGGTTTTCCTGCCAATGAGATAGCTGCTAACTTCTTCAATGGAGGAGGCCACAGAAATGCTGCTGGAGGGCGCACGGATGACTCTCTAGAAGAAACGGTAGATAAATTTAAGGCGGTGATTGAAGATTATAAGGAACAGTTAGACCAAGAAAGTAAGACAGTATGAAAAAGGGAGGATTGAGCCTGTTGGCCCTATTGGCATTGCTGATCAATGCGTGTTCAGGCGATGGAGGATTCACTCAGTTGGAAAGTGGCTTTGCATACAAACTGATTGAGAATGAAGAAGGGCGCAAAGCAGTGCCGGGAGATTACATGATGATAGACCTTACCAGTGTTTATGCTGGCGATTCGGTGCTAATTGAAAGGAAGGCAGCCGATGGGTTTGGACTCGATCCACTCAGAGGTGTTCCAGATAAACTCAAGGAGATTTTTGCCCAGTGCGATCAGGGCGATAGCATTCATATAAAAATGAGCCTGATGGAGTATGCTTTGCTTACGCGCATGCCCATTGCCAGAGGTATGGACACCACCAAGCATGTGGTGATGCAAATGCGCATAGTTGAGGTGGACAATGAAGCCTCAATTATTGAAAGGAGAAAAATCGCTCAGACCGCCAAAGACGAAGGAATAATAGAAGAATACCTGGCTGAAAAAGGCCTGGAAGGCACACCATCTGCTGATGGCATTTACCATGTGGTGAAAGAAGAAGGTAGCGGCCCCAGGCCCGTGAATGGTCAACGAGTATCAGTCAATTATGTACTGAGACTTACTGATGGCACGTTGATAGATACCAACTATGAAGATGTGGCCAGAGCGGAAGGTCAGTGGGACCAACGCAGAATGCCCTATCGCCCCTACACATTTACGGTGGGTAATGACAACGTAATTTCGGGTTGGCACCTGGGCATACCTTTGGTGAAAGAAGGTGGGAAAGGAACCTTATTGATTCCTTCGGCCCTTGGTTATGGGGCCAATGTGCAACCTGGCGACCCTATACCGCCACATGCAGTACTGGTATTTGACGTGGAAGTTGTTGAAATAAAGAATGATTAGAATAGCAAGAGATATGAAAAAGGTATTGACCCTAATTATGGCGCTTACAGTAGTCGTAGTGATGTCTAACTGTGACAATGACGAGGTTTTTGATCCAGAAGAACAACTCACCGTTGACCTCCGGTTGATTGATGAGTACCTGGCAACTAATAATCTGGTGGCTCAAATCGATCCAGACAGTCAGATTCGTTACGTTGTCACTCAGCAAGGTTCAGGCGACAATGCTGAATTTGGTAACTCAGTGGAAGTGGATTACCGTGGCTTTTTACTGGACGACACAGAATTCGATTCGAGTGAAGGTAGAGGTCCATTGCCATTTGTGCTCGGCAGAGGTGACGTGATTCAAGGATGGGATGTGGCTTTTCAACTACTTAACAAGGGTACATCTGCTTTGATATGTATTCCTTCAGAGCTTGCCTATGGCAATAGCCGTGGCCCTGGCCAAAACCTGCCATTGAACTCCGTGTTGCTTTTTGAAGTCACCGTAATAGACATTCGCTAAGCCAGGAATGAATTGAAGAAAGGTGCTGATGTTTGCGATAATACGTTCTGTCAGCACTTTTTTTATGCATAGTCAAGCCTTATGAAAATCTGTTTTGCCACCAACAATCCCAATAAGCTCAAGGAGATCAGGCAAATTCTGGGCGATAGCTTCGAGATACAATCATTGCAGGAAATAGGCTGCCATGAAGAGCTGCCCGAAACGCATGAGACCCTGGAAGAGAACTCGCTGGAAAAGGCCGATTATGTTTATCAGAAATATGGCATTCCCGTATTTGCTGACGATACAGGACTGGAAGCCGAAGCATTGAATGGCGACCCAGGGGTTTATACCGCCATGTATGGTGGCCAAGAGCGCGATGCAGTAAAGAACATGCAAAAGTTACTCACTGAGTTGCAAGGGCATGAAAACCGCAAGGCTGCCTTTCGTACCATCATCACCTTTATTGATTCGAGTGGCACCTACGCTTTTGAAGGTTCAGTAAATGGGGGCATTACTAAGGAGATCAAGGGTACAGAAGGCTTTGGTTACGACCCCGTTTTTGTGCCGACAGGCTATGAAAAAACCTTTGCAGAACTGCCCGCAACAGTAAAGAATGGCATCAGCCACCGCAAGCGAGCCATTGAGAAACTGGTGGATTTTCTGAAAACCCATAAAAATTAACCAGAGCCTATTAATTTTACAGGATGGAGAAGCCTTACATCATTGGCATCACCGGGGGAACCGGTTCGGGCAAGACAAGTTTTAAAGATGAACTGCTTGCCAGCTTTAGTCCAGAAGAAATCACTTGCCTGTCGCAAGACGATTATTACCAGCCTCGTGAACACCAGCTGGTTGACAAAAACGGAGAGTACAATTTTGACAGGCCAGAGTCAATAGACTATGAGCACTTTGCCAGCGACCTGAAACAGCTGAGTGAAGGCAAAACTGTTGAAAAGCAGGAATACACCTTCAACAACCCCGCTGTAGTACCCGATACGATTGTGCGTCACCCGGCACCGGTTATTTTAGTAGAAGGCATTTTCATTTTTCATTACGAAAAAATCAAGCCACTGCTCGACCTGCGCATCTATGTAGATGCAAAAGATTACCTCAAGCTACAGCGCAGACTCAAGCGCGACCGTGAAGAGCGCGGCTACGATGCCGATGATGTGCTCTACAAATACGAGAACCACATCATGCCCTCATACCAGAAATACATTGCGCCTTACAAGGCCGATTCTGACCTGGTGATACCCAACAATACCGACTTTAAAAACGCACTTGAGGTAGTAAAAGCCTTTATACGCTCTAAAATAGAACACTAATAAGTGTTTTTTTAAAAGGTAATCAATACATTTGTGGCCGTTTCAATGAAAGCGAGTTCATACATATCACCGTTTCGCAAGACCCTTTTCTTCATTTTGGGTTTGTTGGTGGCTGCATTTGTGGTCTCGCAAGAGGTAATTACCTATCACTGCTCCAAGATTGCACAGACCGTGCAAAATCAGGCTGAAGAAGATGAAGAGAAAGAGCAGAGTGACCTGATTTACGAATACAGCTGTGATGTGATGCTGCCGGCTGGCGGCACCGATCTGTTGAAACCCTTTTCCCCTTCTTTTATACTAGAAATAGTACGTGAAGATGAAGATTATCAGTTTCCTGAAATTGAGATTCCGCTTCATCACACACCGCATTATAAGACACTTTTCAGGCAGGTTATTTCCCCTAACGCCCCTTAGGGCCATACCTGACTTCTGACTAAGCCCTGGCCAATAGCCCAGGCAAATCCTATTGATTTTAGAAAAACCATTAAAATGAAGAATAAGAATACCATTGTATTTCTGACACTAGTGATTACTGCACTGTGTCTATATTACTTGTCGATTACCTTCTTTTCGAGGGGAATTCAACAAGACGCACTCAACTATGCCACGAATGAAGCTGGCGTAATAGAACAAGACAAGAAGCAGTCTTACCTGGACTCTATCTGGAGGATGCCTGTTTTAGAGATTCTAGGACAAGAGTTTACTTATGAAGACGTAAAAAATAACGAGCTCAACCTGGGTCTTGACCTTCAGGGGGGTATGCACGTTACACTTGAAGTATCTCCAGTAGAGATTATCAAGGGCCTCAGCGCCAATAGCCAGGACTTCAGCTTTTTGCAAGCTATTTCCCAGGCCGAAGAAGCCCAAAAGGGAAGCCAGGAGTCATTCACCAGCCTCTTTGAGCAGGCTTACAATGAACTCAGCTCCGATGGCAAACTGAGTCGCATTTTTGCCAATGCCAACAACCGTGGCCGCATTAGCTTTGAGTCTACCAATGCCGAAGTAATGGCCATTGTCAACGAAGAAGTTGATGGTGCCATTGACAGGGCTTTCCAGATTCTGAGAACGCGTATCGACCGTTTTGGTACTTCACAGCCTAACATTCAAAGACTGGGTGCTTCGGGCCGAATTCAGATTGAGCTGCCTGGTGTTGATAACCCAGAGCGTGTAAGAAAACTGTTGCAAGGTGTAGCCAAGCTGGAGTTTTGGGAAGTTTGGAATAGCAATGAAATCGTAAATACTTTCAATGCTATCAATTCAACTATGCTGGAAATTGAAAAAGCAGCAAGACTAGCCAGCGGTACTGATTTGGATACGGAAACACCAGCCGATTCTGAGGTGTCGCTTCTGGCAGACGGTACTGATAGCACTGCCAATACAGCGGCAGCAGATACTGCCAATGTAGCGACTGACCCTACCACTTCAGAGTTTTTCACGCTACAGAAAACGGACCAGTTTGGCCAGATGATGTATGAATTGAAGGATACTGCGAAGATCAATCGCATTTTGAAGAATCCGAAAATTCAGGCGGTGATTCCACGAACCATGAAGTTTCTGTGGAACATCAAGCCAGTAGATAACTCTGAAGACCTGGTAATCTATGCTATTAAGGTACCCAGGGGCGGAGAAGCTTCTCTTACGGGTGAAGTGATTACCGATGCACGCCAGGGCCTTGATGAGAGGGCACAACCTGCCGTAACCATGCGCATGTCACCAATTGGTGCCAAGCAGTGGAAGAAAATGACAGGTGAGAATGTGGGTCGAAGACTTGCTGTGACTCTTGACGATTATGTATACACAGCGCCTAATGTAATTGGCGAGATTCCTACTGGCAGTACAGAGATCAGCGGTAACTTTACCATAGAAGAGGCCCAGGATTTGGCCAACATTCTAAAAGCTGGTTCGCTGCCTGCTCCTACTCGTATTGTAGAAGAGGCGGTAGTAGGGCCTACTTTGGGTACTGAAGCACAGCGTCAAGGTGTAGTTTCAATCCTTGCCGGACTGGGCATTGTTGTTGTGTTCATGATGTTTTACTACTCTAAGGGTGGTATCGTGGCCAATGTGGCCTTGCTTTTCAACATCTTCTTTATCCTCGGTATTCTGGCCAACCTGCAGGCTTCATTAACCCTGCCTGGTATTGCCGGTATTGTGCTTACCATTGGTATGTCTATTGATGCCAACGTTCTGATTTTTGAAAGAATAAGGGAAGAACTGCGCAATGACATTCCACTGCTACAAGCCATTTCATCGGGTTATAGAAAAGCCTATAGCTCTATTATAGATGCCAACGTAACTACCTTCCTTACAGGTGTAATTCTTTACATCCTGGGTCAAGGCCCAGTAAGAGGGTTTGCCGTTACGCTGATGATCGGTATCGTATGTTCTTTCTTCTCAGCCGTATTCATCACACGCGTGATCATGACCTGGATGACCAAGAAAGGCAACAGCAGCAATGTTACTTTTGACACTCCGTTTAGCCGTGGCTGGTTGCAAAACCTGAACATCGACTTTTTGGGTAAAAGAAGAATGGCTTACCTGACTTCTACCATCATCATTGGTATTGGTATTGTGCTTATGGCTACAAATGGCCTGAGACTGGGTGTAGACTTTAAAGGAGGCCGCTCGTTCATCGTACAGTTTGACGAAACCATGGCTGCTTCAGAAGTGAAAGCCAGCCTTTCAAGTGGTGTGTTCAGTGAAGATGGGGTAGAGGTAAAAACCTACGACTCTGACGATAAACTGAAGATCACGACCTCTTATCTGGTAGAAGATGAAACACAGGAGGCTGATGCCGCAGTACAAAGTGCCTTGACTGAGGGGCTGAATGCTGCCACAGGCAAGGTATTTATTGAAGACACACGAGAGCTGGCAGCAGACCAGTTTACCATTGTTGGTTCGGCCAAAGTGGGTGCTACTATTGCCGATGATATTAAGAACTCTTCTTATAAATCGTTCGGCCTTAGTATTGTCGCCATCTTCTTCTACATCTTAATTAGGTTTAGAAGATGGCAATTCTCACTGGGTGCAATTGTAGCCCTGATACATGATGCATTGGTGGTGCTATCTGCCTTTGCCATAGCCAGTGTGCTGGGCTTTAGTTTTGAGATAGACCAGGTATTTATAGGGGCCTTGCTCACCATAATGGGTTACTCCATAAATGATACCGTGGTTGTGTTTGATAGAATTAGGGAGAACCTGCAACTCAAAGGTTCTAAAGACCTTGTGGGTACTTTCAATGCCTCTATCAACAGCACCATTAGCCGTACACTGATTACCTCTATGACGACCTTGATTGTAATCATCATCCTGTTCGTCTTTGGTGGTTCTGTACTGAGAGGCTTCTCATTCGCCTTCTTAATCGGTATTCTAATTGGTACTTACTCTTCTGTGTTTGTAGCTACACCTATCGTAGTAGACCTTACCAAGAAGACCCTGGGTGCTGCTGCTGACAAAGAGCGCGCCAAGGCAAGGGCCAAAGCCAGCGCCAAAGCAGAAGCTTCTGCCGGATAATAGACAAAGCCATGGTTGGTGTTGTCACCAACCATTTTAATGCCGTTAGATCGAGCCGGTCAGACGGATAAACTAAAAGCACCCCTCCTGATATCTTTTGGGAGGGGTGTTTTTTTTATGGATGATAGGGACTGTTTCTGCTGCCTAAAGACACCAACCTCATTAGAACGTCATCTTGAGCGCAGTGAAAGATCTTTTCACGCCCTAAGGCGCCATACTCTGAATAGCACATGATTCTCGTGAAAGCGGGAATCCCAATTGAGTACTAAAGTCAACGAATGAGATTCCCACTTTCGTGGGAATGACGGTAGTAAGAGGTTGAGGCTCGGGGTTCGAGGCCCGTCCGTTCCTCAATCCAGGCGCTTGCATTCTGCGAGTGCCGGTTTTAGTGGGGCTACCTGTTTTATTTAGAACGTCATCTTGAGCGCAGCGAAAGATCTTTTCACGCCCAGCAGTACGGTACTCTGAATAGCACATAATTCTCGTGAAAGCGGGAATCCCCATCGCGCACAATTGATAGCGAATGTGATTCACTTCATCCCGATGGTTATCGGGAGGGAATGACGAGCTAGGGTAGTATTCACCAGGCCTCGTTTTTAGAAGAAAAAGAGGGAGGGTTTGTTATTATAGAACGACTTGGTGATGAACAAGAAAACATTCGATAAACCCTCCCTGATTAAGGAAGCAATGAAGACTGAGTGGGTTGGAAAGGGTTAGAGGTTTTTAGCGGAGGTCGCGGGTTCGAGTGCCGTCCGCTTCGCTACTGTGGGCTTACATAATTTGTGCTCGACTTAAAAAAAACCGCAAATGCTTAAGAGAGGTGAATTTTGATCATTTAACTAATGTGGATAAGTGTGTGGATAAGTCTAAAAATGGAAATGAGGTGTTTAATGAAGCTTAGGCCACAAAATGTGAAAAACTTAATTGTTGATCTGACTTGACACGGGACAAAAAATTGGCCTACATTGAGCGTGGAACGCGATTCGATTTCAAAGTAATGAAAGATGAATCCGTTCCTTTTTTGTTTTAGGAGATAAATGGTTCAATGTATTTTGACTAAGAGTACCTAAATTCAAAACGGGGAGCGACATAAAAGTAAATGAACTCTTATGTCCAGTAAGAAACCCATATTGAAAAGAGTGAAAAGTTGGGTCAAGGAGCTTATAGTAATTATTGCTCTCCTGTCCGCCTTGTCAGATGAACTCATTGAGTTGATCAAAAAGTTTATTGATGCTTTTTAATAAGTGGTTGACTTATTTGCAGGAAATGGTGCTCTATTGATTATCCACCAACAACTCCTTTACACTCACTCCTAAAAAATCAGCCACTGCAAAGAGTGTCTCCAATGATGGCTGAGACTCATTATTACACCACCTCGAAATAGACACAGGTGTTTTACCCAAAGCAGCCGCAAGCTCAGAGCTTTTGACTTCCTTGTCCGCCAGAACGGCTTTTATTCGATTAAGTCTCCTCTTTTTCATGAATTAACCTAAAACTATAATCTCTTTTGATATTAGGTTAATTATTTCTCCTGATTCTTTATTATTAGATTAATTATTTATAGTTTTACGTTAACTAAAGCCGGATAAGGACTTGGGAAAGCTTGATGAACATATTCAAAGATTCTATGGAGGTGATATGAGTCATTTTCGGGACGACCTTCAACAGATCATTTATATGCTTCACTTTATAGACTCAGAAACCATCACCAAAGAAGAAATTAGAAATGCCTGTGGGTTGTTGAAGGATTTGAGTGAGGTGGTTGAAAATTAAAAAAGGATAGAAATGGAAGATTCAAAAAATAGAAAGGGTCCTCTAAAAACTGTTCTGGAAGAGATTAAAACAGATCTTTGGATCGAAGATCAAAAGGCTATCGATGAAGGAATTGAGCAGCTAGACAAAGGCAAGTTTGTTTCTCTGAGCGACTTAAAGAAAGAAATTAAAAGCCGTTTTAATTTTTAGAATTCCATCTTGTTCTGGTCTGTGAGACACCGACCAAGGCGGATAAACTCGTAACGCTTATTTAGTACGGGTCAGATTTTGCTCCCATTTTTTGACTCTGGATCATCATTTTCAGGTGAAATTAGGTCATCAATAATACTCTCTACATCTGATTCGGATGTCAATCTCATTGCATGCATTATCCGATTAATTTGATACAGGAATTTTTCTCTGAATTCAGGATCTGCCAAATTATCAGAATTTAGTTTTAGCAGTGTAGCGAGAATCTGAAAGTGATTGTTTGCTTTATGTTGAAGGTCTTTTTGAAGTTGCTCCATCGAGTCGTTTCTTCGTCTAACCAAGTATAGGAAGTATGTTACCATCGTAAGTGTTAGAAATAATATCACTATGCTCGCTATAAATATGAATGAGCGTTCTGCAGTAGGATCTTCGACTACATTTTCAAGAATTGCTTTTTGGAAATTCTTTACACCAGCAACCTTACCTTGAGGTTCTATTTCAGGGATGTTTTCTGGACTATGTATTACGAGACATTTTACATCGAAAAAGTCTCCTTTGTTTAAGATTTTTGGACTGAACCGCACCCGTCCACTAAGATAACCATTGGGGTTAATTAGCCCGTTTTCATCAATTTCTGGAAGTAGCACATCGGAAAAATATTCTCTGTCAGACGAGTTTACGATTTCTATAAGAGGTAATAGCCTACCGTTGGTTATTTTAAATGCAAGTGCAGAATTACGGTCATAATTGTCAATTCCTATAGTTTCTGAACCAGTATTCTGAATTCGTACCACTAAAACGGAAAGGTTTAGATTTTCTTCCAAAAGATTGACTTCAGCATAACTGATATTTAGTCCCTGAACCGTATCTGATACAGAAAACACAGATTCATTCGAAAGTACTGTGAAGGTAATTTCTGGTTTGTCTACAAAATAGTATTTGTCTGTTAACCAGAATATTATTGCTAGCGGCACACCTATGATACCAAACCATTTTCTGAATTTATCCCACGGAATTTTAAGCTTCATAAGGTCAATTGTTTACTATAAAAATAATAAAGTGAGCAATAACTACCAGTTGGTTGATTACTAATTCTAAGATCAGATAATGAACAATTTCCCCTATGAGCCCAACAGAGAATGACGTACTAACAAAGTGTGAGCCATCGAGCTACTCTGCGTAGCTTAGCGCCCTCTGCGGTTAAACTCAATTAGCGAACCCTAAGACAGATTGCTTCGTCCTGCGTCCTCGCAAAACGGTATACCTCTGTGTTCTCTGCGGTTCTTCGCGCAACTCTGTGGCATAGTAAACAGATGGCTTCGCTGCGCTCGCAAATCGGTTACACCTCCTCTACAATGAAGAACCCATCGTTGCCCGCATTTTGATACAGAGGCATAAAGATAAGGCCGTCTAGTGGGGCATGAATTTCTCCATTCTTGTCTTGCGCCAGCAGCTCGCCCTTGCTCACAGTCTGGAAGTTTTCATAGCCAGGCTTCATATGGAAGTAGTCCGTGGGCTGAATCTCGTGGCGGTGGAGCACACGCACGGTGCCGGGTAGTGGCTTGTGCAGCGAGGCCAGTATTTCTTCGTAATGGATGAGGTGGGCCATCTCACGGCTGTGGTCTATCATGCCGCTTTTGTGTAGCAGCTCCCATATGCCGAAAGTGTGAATTTCAACGGCCTTGTCTGAGCCAATCTGCCCCGCCTCGAAAGCGAAAGAGGTAAAGTCGTACTTGCGCATGTACTTCAATAAAGTGCCTGGAATGTACAGGTCCAGGTTGATGACCGTTGGCAGCCTCAGGGTTTTGGCCACAGAGTCGTGCTTTGGCAGGCCCGGGTGCACCAGAAAAATGCCATTATCGGCCGAGGTGGTGTGCAGGTCTATCAGGTATTTGTGCTGGTAGTCTTGCATGCCCAAATCATCGAACATGTCGTGCAGCACCTTCAGCTCCTTGTCTTCAAGCGTAAGTTCTTCTTCGGAGCTATCCAGCACCCTATTGAGTATTTCCGGCTTCCAGGCGCGGTTCAGGTCATGGTCTATAAAGCGCTTATTGGCTTCAATGGCCTGCAGGTTGCCCGCTACACCAATCAGTCGGCCATTTACCTTGATGTTTTGTTCCCTGATTTCTTTGAAAACATTGTTGATCGCCTTGTACCCGGCCACTTCATTGCCGTGCAGTGCACCCACCAAAATCATTAGATTTCCCTTGTCTCCGCTGTCAAAATCCCCCAGTATTCTTTCGCTCATAAATGCTTAAGCCCGCTTTTGATTCATAATCTTGAGGAGGGTAGCTGTGATGTTCAAAAAATTGCCTTCGGTAACGATGCCCACCAGGCGGTCATTTTTCACGACAGGCAAGCAGCCTATCCGGTGCTCCCTCATCAAATTCATAGCTTCAAAAATAGTACTTTCCGGGCTTATGGTAATAGGGTTTTTAATCATTAAGTCGAGTACAGTCGTAGCGCCTTCCTTTTTGCCCTGATTTTTGTTGAAATGCCGGTTGATCATGCGCATAGAAACGATACCTATGAGCTTACCATCGGCATTTTCCACGGGGGTAAAGCGTATGTGGTTCCAGTCCATGATATCGGCCACTAGTTCTACAATGTCATGCGGCTGAACGGTAAAGAGGTCTTTGGTCATGAACTCTTCCACTAAAATGGAAGACGGGTGCCAGGTGCCAATCTCGGGCAAGTCGGCCAGTTTCCATTTATGCACGGGCTCACCCATTTGCTGGTTTTTGGCCATGGAAGCGGTAATGGCGAGAATTCTCTCCTCCTGGCTGGCACTTTCTGCCGACTGGCTAAAAGAGCGGAGGGTCCAGGTAGCACCTGTTTGGCGAGTTTCATTGCGCTCTTCAATAATGCCCAGGTACTTGTCGATGTCTGCCTTGTCGACCCCATTTTTCTCCAAACCCTCCCTGGCAGCGGGTAGCAGTTCCGATTTGATGATTTTGTTGACGCTCTCCTTGTTCTCAGAAAACCAGCGGATTTTGGTGTTCAGGCCCGTTTGGGCGCAGTTATAAAAGTTAGACTTCACATCAGAGAAATCCATCTGCTTTTCAAGGTAAGGATGGTGCTCTCCCAGGCTGTTCATCAGGCCGAGCCAGAAAGCCGAATTGGCGACCTCATCCACTGGAGTGGGGCCTGAAGGAATGATGCGGTTTTCTATGCGCAGGTGCGGCTTACCACTGGGGCTGATACCAAAGCAGGGGCGGTTCCAACGATAGACCGTAGAGTTGTGGATCATCAGCGCGCGAAGTTTTGGAGTAATGCCCTGCTCTAGTATGTCCAGCGAGTCTTCACAGTCGGTCATGAGCATGGGCCTGAAGCGGCTGATGTCTTCTTTGAAGATGTCGAGCACCGAGTCTTTCACCCATTGGTTGCCAAACATCACCCTAGGACTTCGGTCGCGTAGATGCGTACTAGACAGCCGTGTATCGATGCTCTGCTGGAAGAGGGCAATGCGGGTTTCGTGCCACAGTCGCTTGCCAAAAAGCAGGGGACTGTTGGCGCTGATGGCCATCACGGGGGCTGAGAGCAGCTGGGCCAGGTTGTATTTCTCCACAAACTCATCGGGCCTTACTTGTAAGTGCACCTGAAAGCTGGTGTTGCATGACTCCAGCATGGCGCTGTCATGCCTGATATTGAGCTCATCATAGCCTTTGATGCGAATTTCCTGAGCCTCGCCTCTGGCCCGTGCAATGCCCTCCATCAATGCGTAGTAGCGACTAAGCGGGGTGATATTATCACTGCCCACATCGAACTTGCGCAGGGTAGGCAGTATACCGGTGGTGAGGTAAGACATACCGGTGCCTTCAAGGGCTTTGTCCAGTGCTTTCAATTCCTGATCCAGCTCAGTAGCCAGGTCGGTAAAGCAACTACCTTTGAAGGGTTGTGGAGATAGGTTGGCTTCTACATTGAACTTGGCCAGCTCTGTAGTGAAGTTCTCGCTTTTGATCCGCTCCAAAACAGCCTCGGCATTAGGAGCAGGTTTAAAATGCTGATCGAGCAGGCATACCTCTTGTTCGGCCCCAATGTGCATCTGGCCCGTTTCAAACCAGCCCTTTTGCAGCATAAGCTCCATGGCTTGCAGGTCTTTGAGCAGGCAACTGGTGAATTCGTTTTGTTGCTTATTGGTTTTGATCAGGCGTACATTCAAGTCTCCCATAGGCTTGTTTGGCCCTGAGGCCATTTTTGGTAACAAGCGAAATTAGGAAGCCTGAGTGCCTTAAAAGGTGACTTGGATCATGCACTTAGAGGGCTTTTGTCAGAAAAAAGCCTATTTCACCCGATCAATAACCTCTGAAATTCTCAGGTCAAAGGCTTCTATTTTACCCTCTGGGTCAATCAAAATACCATATGGATAACCAGATACTTTAAATGTTTCGACTGCCTCTTGCGTGGCCACTAATTGTTGCCAGTTCATACCATGTTTGGCCATAAAACCTTTAAGTTTTTCGGGCTTTATGTTGCCATAATGCAAGCCTACTATATGTAGCTGGTCAGCATAGGCTTCCATAGCTTTTTTGATTGAAGGGAGCTCTTCTATACAACCTTTACACCAGGTACCCCAAAATTCGAGATAATTGTACTTCCCCTTTTCTATGTAATCATTGAGGTTCATAGTGGCATTGTCTAGCGTTTGTACCGCTACTGCCGGCAAAGGGTCACCTATTTTGAGCCTGGACGGTACCTGGCTGAAGTCTATGGGTGAGAACCATATCGACTTGCCGGTCATATCAATTGAATCGATTTTAAAACCTTTATTGCCAACGGCAAATGGAGAGTTGTCCTGGATCAAATAGTTGTTGTCATTAAGGTCTGTACTCATATGATCAGCACCAAAATCACCCACCAGCAGCCTATCTTCCGGATCGTTAAAGAGCCCGTTTAGGTTTGTATCCATCAGTCCCAATTGAAATTTTATGCCAGCCACTTCTACATCAGTTGAGCGTATATTATAACGCAGTGTTCTGAACCAAAAATCGGGAGCGGCCACAGTAGCCTGGGCAAATTTTGGTTTTCTCTTGATGTTCTTTTTCCAGTTGTTCCTTACCTGTTCATTTTGAATGGTGATCGCTTCCATCTTTGTCACTAATCGGGCTCCAGTGTAGTTAGGGTTTTCTATTTCAACCCAAAAAGAACCATCTGCCCCTTTCTCGAGAAAAGGGCCATCATCGGTAAAGTCATGGTTTTGATTGCGATCAATATAAAACCGAGGAGTCTCTGAGGTATAGTCACAGGCGAGTATAAGAACGGTGTTTGAGTCTGATCCACCGTAAAAGACCGTCTCCATCATTCCTTTTTGAACTTTGGCTTCTACTTCTGGTATTTTCAGTATGAGTTCTTGTGCTTCTTTGCCTGGAATAACCAGCCTGTAATGATCTGTTACAGGAACGATAGGTACCGGTATAAAATACTCATGTGCATCATAAGCAGGGCGTTTATCGAGTGTTACCTGTTGCATTTCTGTATGGTCCTGAGCTATAATAAGGACTGGCAGGAACCATAAGAGGAAAGTGTAATTTATTTTAGACATGGTCTGAGGCCTTTGTAAGCTAAAATAGCTGGCTCGGTAACAAAAGTTTAACCGAGCCAGCTATTCGCAATAACCAACAGTAAATACTGCCCAAACTTGAATTATTAGCGGCTGTAGTTAGGTGCCTCGCGGGTAACCTGAATATCATGCGGGTGGCTCTCTCTCATGCCCGAGTTGGTGATTTTCACAAACTTGGCATTCTTGAGGTCTTCAATGGTAGCAGCACCACAGTAGCCCATACCGGCTTGCAGTCCGCCAGTGATTTGGTAAAGTACCTCTTGTACCAGGCCTTTGTAAGGCACGCGGCCTACAATACCCTCTGGCACCAGTTTCTTCACGTCATCTTCTGCATCCTGGAAGTAGCGGTCTTTTGAGCCGTCTTCCATGGCTTCTATAGAGCCCATGCCCCGGTACGACTTGAATTGACGGCCTTCATAAAGAATCACCTCCCCAGGCGCCTCTTCAGTACCGGCAAGCATTGAGCCAATCATAACAGTGTTGGCGCCTCCGGCTATGGCTTTTACCACATCGCCTGAGTAGCGGATACCGCCATCGGCAATTAATGGTACACCTGTGCCCTTCAAGGCTTTGGCGGCTTCATACACGGCTGAAAGCTGCGGCATGCCTACTCCGGCAATGATGCGGGTAGTACAGATACTACCTGGACCCACGCCTACTTTGATGGCATCGGCACCGGCATCGGCCAATGCTTTGGCAGCTTCACCAGTGGCAACATTACCCACGATCAGGTCTAAATCGGGGTATGCCTGCTTTACGCTTTTGGCGGCATCGATTACTCCTTTGGAGTGGCCATGGGCAGTGTCTATGCTGATGACGTCTACACCGGCTGCCTTTAATGCCTCTATGCGCTCAACTATGTCAGGTGTTACTCCCACTGCAGCCCCAACTCGCAGTCTACCATACTCATCTTTACAGGCATTGGGCCTGTCCCTGTTTTTGAGAATGTCTTTATAAGTAATAAGCCCCGTCAGCTTGCCATGATCATCTACGATAGGCAGCTTCTCAATTTTGTACTCCTTTAATATGCCTTCTGCCCCGTCAAGGCTAATGCCCATATTGGCAGTGATCAGGTTCTCCTGGGTCATGATATCACGCACCGGAATGGTCATGTCTTTGATAAAGCGCATGTCACGGTTGGTCACTATGCCTACCAGAAAACCATCTGCGTTGGTTACCGGTATACCACCAATCTTGTTCTCACGCATGATGTCTTCCGCATCGCGCGCTGTTTTGTCTACGCTCAAGGTGATGGGGTCGAGGATCATTCCGCTTTGCGAACGCTTTACTTTTCGCACCTGCAAGGCTTGCGCCTCTGCCGACATGTTCTTATGAATAAAACCCAGTCCGCCTTCCAATGCCATGGCTATTGCCAGTGATGATTCAGTAACGGTGTCCATTGCAGCCGAAACCAAAGGAATATTGAGCTGAATATTGCGCGTCAGCTGTGTCCTTGTAGAGGTATCTCGGGGTAAAACGTCAGAGTAAGCGGGAAGCAGCAGGACGTCATCGTAGGTCAGTGCTTCAAAGAGGAATTTTTCTGTTTCGAGGGGCATAGCAAATAAAAGACTTGGGTTTATTTGCCGGACAAAAGTAAGGAGATTGATGGATATAAAAAAACGGGATAGGCCGGAAAATTTTCAGAGGGCCTTAGTGGGTCATACGGGTGACTTGAGTTGCTAAACGGACAGAGTCCTATAATTCATAGAGAGTCACGGGTTCAGAGAACCCGCAACAGTACGGCTAATGATTGCTGGATACCTAAACTAATTTCTGATTTCCTACTTACAGATTGCTTCATTCAGCTCGTAAAACGAAAGTCAACTGATCCCCGGTTTACTTTTTCCTGATTAATTGAAATTTCGCCCCAGCACTAAAGGGTGATGCGACTGAATGTGTTTACACCCGATCTCCTGATAACTGACTTACTGTTCCCCAATCACTTCCGCCTGACAAGGCGCTCAATCTGCCACTGATCCCAGTCCTGAGGCATTACCAGCAGGGCAATGAGCAACACGGCCCTGGGGAATACATGGCTCAAGTCCCAGATGGGTTGACTGAGCCCGTGACCAAAGCTGACGATGAGCAGCACGACTCCAAGGGCATAGAGTGTGTAGTTTCTGAAAAGACCAATCAGCAACAAAAAACCACCAATGAACTCAGCATAGGTAGTAAAGTAGGCTGCGAAAACCACCAGAAACTTAGGAAGCTTCTCTTCATAGGGCGCGAAACTATTGTATAAGGCATCCATGCCGAAAGTGAAGACCTTGCCATAACCTTGCATCAGGAAAATGACGCCAAGCAGAGCACGGGTAAAGAAAGCAGCCGCTTTTTGATTGAGTGTTGGATTCATATGTGTCAGGTTTTCAGACCAATTACAAGTTAGTGTAAGTCGGCCGTTCTGATCAAAAATAAAAGAGGCTATTGGCTAACTCACTGACCAATTAACCATTTTCCTGATTCCCTGCCCTCAGTGCCATGTGTAAAATGGGGAAGGGGTTGCCCTGTCCATCCAGTTCAGACCGTTTGATTATTTCAAAGCCCATCTTCAAGTAAAACTCACAGGCACCGGGGTTCTGCTCGTTCACGTCTACTTTGGTGGCTGCTTTTTCCTTAACAGCAAAATCGATCAGGGCCTTGCCCAAACCCTTTCTGAAATGATCGGGGTGGATGAAAAGCATCTCAATATTACCGTCAAGGTGACCGAGAAAGGCCACTGCTTTGCCAGCTTCATCCCGAATGCCTTGGAGCACTACCATGTCCAGGTACTGCTCCAGAATCAGTGGGCGGTGCTCCTCAATCCATGCTTCGGAAAGGAAATGATGCGTAGCCCTGACAGACGCTTCCCAAACCACCATGATTTGAGCATAGTCGGCCTGGTTGAGGTCGCTGATTTGATGCTTTACTTGCTGATTCATGAGGGAATTATGCCATTGCCTTTTGACGGAAACCCGCCATCAGTGCATCCATGTCTTTTGTGCTGTTGTACACATTGGGTGCTATGCGAATGGAGTTGCCTCTGTATGACAGGAATACGCGGTTGGCTGTGAAATACTCTTTCACCGACTCCAATGACAGGTGTTCCGGTAAGCGAATACCCACCAGGTGATTGCCTCTGTACTCAGGCGACTCTACCTGAAAGCCCATGCTTCTGAGTTCGTCCAGGTAGCTGCCAATAAGCTGCCCTGTGTATTGCTGAATGTTATCTGCACCCCAGGCATTTACTTGTTTAATGGCCTCAGTAAGCATTGGAGAGAGCACAAAATTGGCACTTTCACCCACCTCGTATCGTAGTGAACCGGGCTGGTACTCATCCTGATAATTGACCAGGCCTGCAAAGTTTTCGCTGTTCAGGCGGTTCATCCAGTTGTTCTCTATCGGTTGGCCCTGGCTAAAGTAGTCGCCATAGTAAGCCACGCCCAAGGCATAGGGCCCCATGAGCCACTTATAGCCTGCTACGATTACGGCATCGGGCTCAAATTCTTTCACAGAAAATGGCATGGCGCCAATAGACTGTGTGCCATCAATGACCAATGCTGCCCCCACTTCACGAGTTCGTTGACGTATTGCTTTCAGGTCGAAAAGGGTGCCATCGGCCCAGTGTACATGCCCGATAGAAACGAGTTTGGTTTGATTATCAATGGCTTCCAGCAGTTGCTGATTCCAGTTTTTACCGCGTTCATCACCATCCGGAGGGGTCACCATCTTCAGCTCAATGCCCCTATCCTTGGCCAGTTGATGCCAGGCATACACATTGCTGGGGAATTGCTCATCGCAAAAAACAATGTTGTCGCCCTTGCCAGCCTTGAGGTTTTGAGCTACCGTGGCCATACCGTAAGACACGGAAGGAATGACCGCACATTGGTCTGGATTGTCTGCCTCAATCAGCTTGGCAAACTCAGCCCTGAGCTCTCTGCCGTTGGCAAAAAAGTCATCGGGTTTTATGGTGGTTGGGTCGTCTTTTCTGTAAATGGAGTGCACCCCCTTTTCTGCTACAGATCGCAACATGGGCGACATATAGGCACAATTCAGGTAGGTGATGTCATCCGGCAGGTTGAAAAGATGGCTTTGATTCTCGAGCATTTTATTTTAGCATTTTGGCCAGGTCTTGTTCAAAAGAAATCTCTGGTTTTTCAAGAATACGCCCTATTTCTTTTCCGTCCTTCATGAATATGATGGTTGGTGTCTTTCGCACGTCATATGCGGCTTCACGACCCCTGTCAGAGGTTTTATTCACATCAACCCCATACAATTGCAGGTCTTCTTCTTTGCCCAGCTCTTCCATGACCCTCATCAGCCTTGGTATTTCACGGTTGCTATCATGACACCAGGTGCCCATAAAGGCCAGCACTTTCAGGCCACGTAGCTTTTTGTTCTTAATGTTTTTGAGGGTCTCTGTATCTACCAGATAGGTCTTATAATTGGTATTAAACCAGATTTTATAAGGCATTTTGCGCAGCCCGTCTTTAGTAATGGGCCCGTTCAGGATCTTTTCAACATTGGGTGAAACGCTTTCTGTTTCTACATTGAATTCCTTGTCTTGCCCTTGCAAGGCAATTGGGAATATTACCAAAATGCAAGTGAGTATTATGATCGCTTTCATCATATCCATGATCCTTTTTTATATAGCTTCGAAATATACCCAGAAATGATATCTTTGGCCCCATGGCTCTTAACGAGATTTGGGAGGGGATCGTATCAGGCATTCTGGAACAAGATTTTCTGGGTTTTGCCGGTCTGATCTTTGGCCTGCTCTGTGTGTATTTCCTCATTAAAAAGAGCCTGCTTACCTGGCCCTTCGGCATTCTGTACGTGCTGGTGTCCTTTGTGGTTTTCTGGCAGGCCAGGTTATATGGTGACTTTTTACTCCATGTGTTTTTTCTGGTGCTCAACATTTACGGTTGGTATTATTGGGTGAAAAGAAACAATACTGATAATCAGGCTGTTGGTATTTCCCGATTGCCAGCGAAGCAAGCTTTGCTCACATTAGGGGTTACTGCATTGGGTGTGGTAATCTTTGCCCAGTTTCTGATTAGTATCCCTGCCTGGTTTAGCAGCGCAGGGCCTGCAGCACTTCCCTATTGGGACAGCACCACTACCATGCTGAGCATTGCCGGCATGTGGCTTACTGCCAGGAAAAAATTAGACAACTGGTACTACTGGTTTGCGGTAGATGTTTTGGCAACCGGAGTGTATTTCTATAAGGAGCTTTACTTTTATTCGGCCCTGTATTTTATCTATATAGGCATGGCCGTGGCGGGGTACATCTCCTGGAGAAAAACCATGTTAAGCCAAGCCTGATCTATGATTAAGATTGCCATTCTGGGACCTGAAAGCACCGGTAAAACTTATCTGGCCAAGGCCCTTGCGGAAGAATATAAGATGCCTTGGGTGCCCGAATACTCAAGGAATTACCTCACCAATCTTGGTAGGCCTTATGTACAATCAGACCTTTTAGAAATTGCGAGTGGGCAGATGACCCTTGAAAAAGGTATGTCTAGGATGGCCCCCAAACTGCTTTTTCTGGATACAGATCTGCACGTGATCAAAATTTGGAGCGAGTACAAGTATGGTAATTGCGACCCCTGGATTGTGCAGCAAATGGAGATGCAGCACTGCGACATGTACCTGCTTACGTATCACGATGTGCCCTATGAGGAAGACCCCTTAAGGGAAAATCCCGATGAACGGCCACAACTATTCGACATTTACGAGCAACTGATGAAAGACCGGGGCCTGCAGTATAGGGTGATGAAGGGTTCACACGAAAGCCGACTTGCCCAGGCGAAGCAATACATCAACGCCTTGCTTTAATTTCCTTCTCTTTATAGAAAGTCCGCAGTTCATGCGGCTTTAATACCGATAAACTAGAGTCTGTCTATACATTATGGTATTGAAAATCAGCTTTAGCCCCGCCCCTAAAGGGAGTGCTGATTTTCAATGTATATCCCTTCAGGGTTTGGGCAAAAAGTCATTGGGTTCAAAAGAGAACGATATTATAGACAGACTCTAGCTAAGGCTCCAGGGTGTAATTCACATAATTAGCCCTAGCCCTAAAAGTGTACATCAACTTGTTTCGTCTTCTTTTCAAGAAATATAAAAGGGGGAAGCTTAGCTAAAGAGCATTCCTGGGTTTAATCAAACTTTAAAATTCTATACAAACAGAAAGTCAGCACTTCATGCGGCTTTAAAAATTTTCTGTCTAAGTTTGTCCTCAATTAAAGGGGTGCCCTTTTCTGACCAAAAATCAGAATATAAATACGGGCTGAGATTATACCCATTGAACCTGACCCAGGTAATGCTGGCGCAGGGAGGTATGGTAAAACTATGTGTTGGGAGCTGCCCCTTAGCTGCCGATTGTTGAACCATTATTAAGTATTACAAATGAAAAAAGTTTTGATGTCAGCCATGATGCTGATGTGTGCCTGCCTTATGGCGCAGGCACAAGAACGAGTGCGCGGCCGGGTGGTCGACTCGGAGACGGGAGACCCGGTAGCGAATGCTTTGGTAAGGTATGACGGCTCTGAGAAGGGCACCATTACCAATGCAGTAGGTGAATTTGAATTGGAGCTTGGGCCTGATGCACCTACCAATTTCATCATTGTGGTGAGGTACCTGGGCTACGAGACCTTTCGAAAGACCGTAGTTAACAATGGAGCACTGATAGTGCTTCGGTTAGTGCCTTCAGTGGTTGACTTGGAATCAGTCATTGTCTCAGGAACAAGGGCTGGTGAAAAAACGCCTACTACCTATACCAACGTAGAGCAGGAGGACATTGAGAAGCAGAACCTGGGACAAGACTTGCCTTTTCTGCTCAACTGGACACCCGGTGTGGTCACCACCTCTGATGCCGGGGCCGGTATAGGCTATACCGGCATTCGCATTCGCGGTAGCGACCCTACCCGTATCAATGTGACGGTGAATGGTGTACCTATCAATGATTCAGAATCACAAGGTGTGTTTTGGGTGAATATGCCCGACCTGGCTACTTCGGTAGACAACATTCAGGTGCAGCGCGGTGTGGGTACCTCTACCAATGGTGCCGGAGCATTTGGTGCTTCTATCAACCTTTTGACCAGCGGAGTGAGTACGGAAGCAGGTGCCTCCATCAACACCACCGTAGGCTCTTACAACACTCAGAAGTACAATGCGGTTTATCGCACCGGCTTGCTGAATGACCGTTGGGCTTTTGAAGGCAGGCTGTCGAATATTAGCTCAGATGGTTTCATCGACCGGGCCAGTTCAGACCTGAACAGCTACTATGTATCAGCAGGCTATTTTGGCAAGAAGTCCATCCTCAAATTCATTACCTTTGGTGGCGATGAGGTGACCTATCAAAGCTGGTGGGGAACACCTGAGGCACGCCTGACCAATGACGCTGCCGGTATTGAAGCCGTGATTGCCAACAACGGCTATACCGCTGCCCAGGCTGAGAACCTGAGAAATTCTGGCCGAACCTTCAACTTCTATCAGTACGACAACCAGGTAGACGATTATGGTCAGGACCATTACCAGCTGCACTTTGCTCATACACTGAACGACCAGTGGAGCCTTAATTCGGCCCTGCACTACACCAAGGGTGGTGGCTTTTTTGAGGAATTCAAAGATGATGAAGACCTGGCCGACTACCTGCTGGATGATGTAGTGATTGGTGGTGAAACCATCGAGTCTTCAGACCTGATCAGAAGACGCTGGCTCGACAATGACTTTTATGGCATTACCTATGGTCTCAACTATGATGGGGGCGATATCACTGCCGTATTGGGTGGGGCTTACAATGAGTATGATGGTCGCCACTTTGGTGAGGTCATCTGGTCACAGTTTGCCAGCAATGGGCCCATCCGCCACCGCTGGTATGAGAGCCGTTCGGACAAATCGGACTTCAATACCTATTTCAAAATCAACTACCAGGTTAGCCCTAAACTGAACCTGTTTGGCGACATGCAATTGAGAGCGGTAGGCTACAATGGATCGGGCACCGACAACGATTTGAGGCCTATCAATTTTGATGAAAGCTTCACCTTCTTCAACCCTAAACTGGGTGCTACGCTTGATCTGGGTGGTAATAGCAGTGCTTATGCCTCTTTTGCCGTGGGTAATAAGGAGCCAAACCGTGGAGACATCATTGATGCCGCACCAGGCACTACTCCTGAGCACGAGACACTGAATAACCTTGAAATTGGTTATCAAAGAGCTACGGGTCGCTATGCGTTTCAGATCAACTACTACTACATGGACTACCAGAATCAGCTGGTGCTGACTGGAGAAGTAAACGATGTGGGAGCGGGCATTAGAACCAATGTGGCCGATAGCTATCGCATGGGTATTGAGGCACAGCTAGGCATTGAGGTTGCAAAGGGCCTGACCTGGAAAGTGAACGCAGCTTTTAGCGAAAACAAGATCAAAGCTTTTGACGAGATCATTTTTGACTACGGTGCTGCCTTTGATGAATTCAATGAGGTGAGAACTACCTTTGAAGACACCGACATTTCTTTTTCACCAGGTGTAGTCATGGGCAGCCAGCTGTCATATGAGCCTGCTGAAGGCTTGTCATTCGCATTGCTGAGCAAGTATGTAGGGGACCAGTTCCTGGACAATACCAGTAGCGATAATCGTAAGATCGATGCCTTCTTCGTAAACGACCTGCGCATCAATTATGGCTTTCCTGTAAAGGGCATCAAAAGGATGACTTTAAACCTGCTGGTGAATAACCTTCTGAATACCGAGTATGAGTCTAATGGCTATACTTTCGGATATTTTGGTGGGCCTGACTTTGAGGTGAGAGAGAACTATTTCTATCCGCAGGCAGGTACCAACTTCCTGCTTTCGCTGGGTTTGGAGTTTTAAAGGGTTTAAAGCAGTGAATCGGTTCTGCCTCAAAAGTTAAATTAACCGTCATCACGAACGAATTGAAGTGATCTTCCTCATGGCTTATAGGTCCTGTAATGAGATAGCTTCACTACGTTCGCAAAGACGAGACTCTTTTGAAGCAGAACTTTTTTCGTGCCAAACAAACTAATATATTAGTTGAATGAAGGCGATTTATTTCCTGCTGCTACTCATTCCGTTGAATGGCCTGGCCCAACAAGTAGCCGACCCTAATTTCAGTTATCCAATTGATCGACCGAGCTATGCTTTAGGAGAGGGGCCAAAGGTGCTAATTGATGAAGCGCATAATAACTTTCATACTCGTGAAGGTCGCTATGCGGCCTTTGCCCAATTGCTGGCATCAGATGGTTTTCAGGTAGGTTCACTCACCACAACTATCGATGAACAGGCGTTGGCTGGGGTGAAAATATTGGTCATTTCCAACCCTGTACATGATAGTAACCGGTCGCAGTGGATCTTACCAAACCCCTCTGCTTTTACAGATTCTGAAATAGAAGCGATTGATGAATGGGTACAGCAAGGAGGCAGGCTCTTCTTAATAGCTGACCATATGCCCTTTGGGGGTGGTGCGGGAGACCTGGCCAGGGCTTTTGGCTTTGATTTTGGAAATGGCTTTGCACGAAATCCCGATGCACAGGGCTGGGACTATTTTACCAAAGACAATGGCGGACTTTTAAGCCATGAGATATCAGAAGGGGTAGAGCAAGTCGCCAGCTTTACCGGGCAGGCTTTTACCATTCCCAGAAAGGCTGAGGGCATCATCCGTTTCCCCAGAGGCTTTATATCTCTGAGGCCCGATACGGCCTGGCGATTTAATGCCAATACACCGCGCATAGACATTGAGGGGCAGTACCAGGGCGCAGTGATGCCATGGAGCAAAGGCAAATTGGCAGTGTTTGGCGAAGCAGCCATGTTTACCACTCAACTGGCCGGAGCCAATAAGATAAAAGTAGGCATGAATGCCAGAGGGGCCGAGCAGAATGCGCCCTTTCTATTGAACCTGGTTCGTTGGCTTAATCGGTAAACCGGGCTAATTCTCTGCAATCGTATTCCGTGATTTTTTATTGCCTGCCCGATGCGAGCACTTAATTTCAGCATATTGATTCGCCTTTAGTCCGAATTGACCCTTGGGGAAAGGATAAAAAGGCAACTGAAAGTGCTATATTTAGCATGCTATCATAGATTTGGGAGGATCTTGTAAGTTGAAATATTAACTGCAATGAGAGAAGCAGCAATTGGGATAGACATAGGAGGTACTTTTACCAAGTACGGCCTGGTAGACATAGATAGCAACGTGATGATGGAGGGCTCCATGCCCACTTATAACCATCCTGACGTTCACTCATTTCTAGCATCATTGAGCAGGGAAATTTACGCCCAGCTCGATAAGATCAGTGAACCATTTGAGTTAAAAGGTATTGGCATCGGTGCCCCTAATGGTAACTATTATAAGGGTACCATTGAGCACGCACCCAACCTCAATTGGAAAGGCATTGTGCCCTTTGTAGAGCTCTTTCAGGAGTATTTTGATGTGCCTATGGTGCTTACCAACGATGCCAATGCAGCCGCTATTGGCGAAAAGGTATTTGGTGGTGCCAAAGACATGAACGACTTCATAGTGGTCACTCTGGGTACCGGTTTGGGCAGCGGATTCGTAACTCGCGGCAAGCTAATCTATGGTCATGATGGCCTGGCTGGTGAACTTGGTCACGCCAATGTGTACCCCGATGGTAGGCAGTGCAACTGCGGAAAAACAGGTTGTTTGGAGACTTATGCTTCGGCTTCTGGCATCAAAAGAACGGTGTTCAAGCTGATGGCCACCAACAATATTGACTCTCCATTGAGGTCTTATACCTACGAAACACTGTCGGCTAAGAAGATCACAGAAATGGCTGTAAATGGCGATGCCCTGGCACTGGAAGCGTATGACTATACTGCCAACATTCTGGGCCTGAAACTGGCCGATGCAGCTGCCATTACCAGCCCCGAGGCCATCTTTCTTTGCGGAGGCCTGGCCAAAGCGGGAGACATTCTGGTAGATGCCACTGCCAAATGCTTTGAAGAATACCTCTACCCTGGTTTGAAGGGCAAGATAGAGATCAAACTTTCTGAACTGATGGACAAGAATGCTGCCGTACTAGGCGCGAGTGCACTGGTGTGGAGTGAGGTCGTCAATAATGATAGCATTAAAGTACCACAGCAGGCAAGAGTAGTATAATCCATTATAATCAATGTCTTCACACCACATTGTTAGAGACGAACAAGAACCGGCCCTGCTTATTGCCGATCCTTCGGCACTTCAGCTTGAATTTGTAGAACAGCTTTTGGAATGGAGTCCCACCGTTTTGGTCACCGAATATGCATTGCAAGAGGTGCTGAAATGGGGTATTAAAATAGATGTGGTGGTGGCCCGGTTTGACTCCATTGAAGCCCTGAAACCCAGGCTGGTGGCGCAATCACCGGTAAAGTTGCTCGGCTTTGAGTCTGGCGATCTGCTAGGCAGCGCCTACATCTTTCTGCAAGACCATGGCTACCACGCTGTAAATGTACTGGCTGATATTTATAACTCACCCATACTAGACCTGAGTAAAACCTATAAAAGCCTGATCGACACGGTCATTTTCTACAATGATCAAAAGTGGACCTATCTTCAGACAGGCCGCTTTCAGAAGTGGGTCAGCACGGGGCACCATCTAGGCATACACCCGGTAGCCGCGGGCACCTTTCTCAGATCGGAAGGTTTCTATACCAACTGGGAAAATGAAATGCTGTTGGAGCCTATTGAGCTTACCGCAGCAGTTACGGGTACTGTCAAGCTCACCACTAATGAAAAGCCGCTCTGGCTGGTGGAAACGGTGAGTACGGATATTTATCACTAAGCGTCTGTTCCTATTTAACTTGAATCAAGTCATCGCCTGGCTTCAGAAAGCTATAAAAGGAGTGATACCCTCATTCACATCATGTCAGTGAAGTAAGCAATAGACAGCACCACTGTGTCTATTAGTGCATGGGCAAATACCAAGGGCCATAAACCCTGTTCTTTCCGTTTCAGGTAATAAACACCCAGTGCAAATCCCACCATCCCCGCGATGATCATTCCTGATAACCCCTGACTGGGGTGAGCAGCACCAAACCAAATGGCTTGCAATGCAGAGATTACATAAGTATTGCCTGAGATTTTAGGGTTCTTGAATAGAGCCTGTAGCCGATTAATGATTATGCCTCTAAAGATAAATTCCTCACCAAGACCAATAAAAAACCAGGTAACCACCACAATGTCCACCAGAAACCCTATTGGGCTTTGGGGCTGTTGTTCAATGGCAGAGCCAGCTTCCGGATTTCCCAATAGCCCCCCTATTAACATGATCCCTGCAAATTGTATGGCAAAAATTAAGGTTGCCAAGGTCATTATCTCTCGGAAGAAAGCCTGGTTGAGAGACCGGGAAATAAGGCCTAATTCTTTGAGCCTGACACCCCTTACTTTCAGCACTATGAAAGCCGTTAAGCTAACAAGTAGTATTACTGCGGGAGCTCTGTAACTAGCAGGCAGAAATTCTTTCAAATACCATACAAACCAAAAAACTAGTAAGAGTAGGGCCAGGTCGAAGAGAGGTTTTCTGTTCATAATCCGGGCTTAAGGTATCAGATAGAGATGGGAATATGACAGCTATTGTGTGCTGTTGTGGTAAATAGGCACGTTTTGTGGCCATTGGGAAAGTGAGTTCCGTGTTATTGAGGGCTTTGATTTGCTTTCTGCAGTGTTGTCGGGCCATCTTGCAATTCATCAATTGCATCAAGAATGGCCTTGATGTTATTTCTACTCACAGGTACAGGGTGGTTCAGGTACTCCATGTTTAGCTGGCAGGATCTGGATTGACGAGACACAGAACTTACTTTTGTCAAGTTGATGATGTATGAACGATGACAGCGTTTAAACAAACCAACGGGTAACTGATTTTCAAGCTTCGCCATTGTGGCCCTGATCAACTTTTGCCGGAGGCTCTGGTCACTATACCAATATACGGCCACATAGTTGTCCTGGGCTTCCAGCAATATCAATTCACTGGATTTAAATTGGAGGGTCTCGGTATCTCCCTGCAAAGTAATGGCCTCTGATTTATCAATCCCCTGTTTTGGTTGTGGCCTCTGACCGGTCGATTTGGATATATTCAAATGGTTTCGGGCAATGCGAAGCTTATTAAACTGAAGGCAAACCAGCCCGGGAATAATTCCGAGGACAAGTCCATTGAGCAGTAAATTTGTTGAAGTAGAAGCCGGTATATATTGGCAACTGGAAAAGAGCCTGAAATACACCAATACAGCAACTATGATAGAGATTACATTCCAAAGCGACCAAAGCATTTCTTTGCCTGTAGTCCAAAGGGCCTGGTTGAACAGCCTACTGGTGACAAAGGTATTTACTGACAGTGAAAGGAATATTGGAACGCTCATGCCTAGAAGCAATGGTACCTTGTTTTCACATTGCCAGTTGACCACCCCAAATGGTTGTAACACCACAAAAAAGAGCGGAAAGATCAGACTAATACCTGCGATGGTCTTAAGGTTAACCGAAAAGGGAAAAGGCTCATTTAGTTTTCTGAAATAACCAAGCACGGTTCTGGACTTTTGAAGAGTTCAACTACTCATGATAAGTTCGTGCTATTCCTGCTTTTTTCCCAATCCACTCATTTTGCTGTTTCGAACTCAAAACCACTTTGGCTGGTAGAAATGGTGATTTCAAGACGCTATAAATAGAGAAAGCCAACCCAAAAGGGCCGGCTTTGCAATTAGAAAAGGAAGTGGATTTACAAAAGTTCTTTGGGTATCTCTAGCCGCATGCGAGTAGGTACTTTGACACCTTTTTTCCGACCTGGTTGCCAGAGGTAAGCTTCAGAGACTTTGATCAGATTATTGTTCAATTGGCCTAGCCAGGCATATACCTTGTCAGCTACCTCTTTAGTGCCTCTTACTTTAGTTACCGGTTTTAACATCACCAGATTGCCCCCTGAATCTATGATGAATTCGAACTCAACTTTTTTAGGTAGGTCTTCCAGCTTTAAGCTGGCGTCTATTTTGCTTTCGCTGATGACATTCTTGAGGAAACGCTCCATGCCTCCATTGGGTGTAGGGGCCTGGTCTACTTTCGATACATCTACTGTGTGTTTGATGCCATACTTTCTGGGGTCTACCTTGCTGGGCTCTGAAATGAAGAACAGATACTTAAACTCCATAAAATCAAGCTCAGATAAGATGGACATATCGGGATAAACCTGATGTGTGTACTTTTCATTCCAGGCTTTGGCCATTTCGTACATGGCTATGCGCTCTTCTTCCGTAAGCAAAATAGCGAGTTCGGCTTTCCTTTCACTCAAAGGATGATGAAAGGGATCAGCCTCTTCAAAGTCATCAGTTTTCCCAAGTCGGAGATACATCTGGTAGTCGAGTTGGCCTTTAATGTCGGTCCTGGACCCCTCTACATATTTATCTAATGTGGCTCTGTGCCTTTCCAAAAGCATCAAAGGGAAGATCTCATTTTCTAATAGCAGCCATTGATCAGGGTCAATTCCAGTTTTTGCAAAAACTTTCACGCTGCTGAATGAGCCACCCCCTATTTTAGAAGTAATGAAATGCCTGGGCGTTCTTACAATCTTTTCCAGATCAGTGTCTTGCGCATAAAGGCTCACTTGTGTGGCTACAAGCATGACAATGCCCAAAAATAGACTGAATGATATACCGGTACGAACGACAGAAGTTCTCTTAGTTTTCATGTTCTTGATTCTTTTAGACAGGTTTGACTTTAGTGAAAATGAGTGGGCCAGGTGCATGGAGGGGCTTTCCAGGCAAATGGCCACAAGGGCCCGGCCATAATCTTCCAAACTATGGTTTTTCAAGACACTCTGGTCGGCCAGGTATTCGTGATTTTCTTTGACACTTTTTTGTAGGAGGTATACTACTGGGTTGAACCAAAGTAAGCTACGGACCAAACCCAGAATGATAAGGTCCAATGTATGCGCTTGCTCCTGGTGGGCGAGCTCGTGCTGGTTCACTATTTCCCAGGTGTCAGCTCCGTAGTAGAAGTCTTTGGGTAGAAAAGTCCATTTCCAGAAAGAGAAAGGGTACCTCACTACCCGGTGACTGATCACCAGTCTGCCAAGGTCATTGCGTACTTTAGAAAAGACGATGAGGTAAAGCAACTGCAAGACTTGATAAACCATAATAGCCAGCGATATGGCCACACCAAACCAGTAAATGACTAATAAAGTGCTGGGTTCCTTAGCTTTGACGATAGGCGCTGTATTAGAAAGAGGAGTCAGTGGGGCTGGAGGTACAAATTCCTCGAGTGTTTTTGCTGTCTCAGGAATTACCATGGCCACCTGGTCTAAGGCAGGATATGGCGGGACAGCCTCATAACTCACCTGCATTTTTAGTAGAGGTAGGCCCAATGATACCAGCACCAAACTCATAAGTATCCCACGTTTTAAGCCATAGCGGGTGTTTTTTCGAAAAAGCAATAGGTAGGCGCTGTACAAAACGACCAATACCAGCCCACTCTTAAGGGCATAAATAAAAACTGCTGACCACATATTACATGAATTTGGTTGGGATGGAAACGATCATTCTTACGTTCACTTTATCACCGTCTTTGATACCCTTTTCCCAATCATAGAAGGATGTAATCTTACGCTGAAGGTCTTTGTGAAGGGTACCGAAAAAGCGATAAATCTTTTCGTTTTTCTTCTTGCTACCCCTCAGCTTTGTTTCGAGGTTGAGGTGAGATATTCTGTTGCCGCCATATACGATGAATGAAAAATCCACGGTTTCTGGTAGATCAGCTTTGTCTACCTCAGCAGGTATTTCAGCATCTAAAGCAATGGCTCTTTGGAAGGCATCTAGGCCACCAATGGGGTTGGGTTGCGCATCTACATCATCCATTTCATAGACCTTATTTCTCGAGTCATTTTCATCGGAATAATGAGGTTCATAGATCACCAGGTAATTCAGCTTTTCGGCACCTGCTTTTAGGATTTTCAGCAGCTGTTCCTGGGGCATTTCCACTTTGCCATAGAACATTTCATAACGAGCAGTATCGCTAAACACCGAGTTGTAGATTTCGATTTTGTCTTCATCAGTTAGCTTGGTAAAGTATTCGGGCTTGCGGTAATATGAATAGACATTGGAGATAAATTCGGGCCGGGCTTCTTCCATGTACCTCACCCTGAATTCTTTTTCTGGGTTCAGCGCCTGGAGCTTGTCCATCACTTTCTGATGTCTGGGAGCCAATTCGAAGACAGTGAAAGGAATCAGTATGTCTCTCTTTAAGAGCTCATCACGAGTGGGCATCTTTCTATCTTGCTGGCTATACAGGCTGGTTTGGGTAAATATGCCAAAGCCGATAACGACAAATAACAGTAGGGTAATTGAGGTTTTGAGGTAGGCGGTTTTGTTGCGTTGCATGGTTTTAATGCGTTTTGAGAGGTTTGACTTAAGTGCAAAGGCGTGACCAAGATTGAGCGATCCGGTTTGGAGGCTAACCTTCAATAAAGCTTCGCTGTAAGTGGCCAGATTTACTTTCTTTAGAATGGACTCATCGGCCAGCGATTCGTGATTGTTTTTGATCTCACGATGAAGCAGATGTGCTACCGGATTGAACCACAGCAGGCAACGCACCAGGCCAGAGAGCAGAACATCAATGCTATGAACCTGCCGCAAATGAGCCTGCTCGTGCATGCGAATGAGCTCCCAGGTTTTGGCATCATAGCTGGTATCGGTCGGAATGAAAATCCACTTTCCAAAAGAAAAGGGAAACCGTACCCACTTGTGCGTAATGATGTTTCGGTCCAGGTCGTGACGAACAGGCCCGAATATGGCCAGGTAACCGATTTTTGAAAGCTGGTAAAGGAAGCTGATGAACATATAGCTCAGGCCCAGCAAATAAATGATACTGGCCAGGTCTATCAGCTTAACCTTGCCCTCAGCAATGCGTTCAGACATCGAGTTGGGCTGATAGTAATTAGCATCTGTGACCTCCGACTCTGTTACGGTTTGAGGCTTCAACGTGATTTCAGCTTGATTAACCGTGACCAACTCATCGGCCATCTGAATAGATGGATTTTCAGGGAACAGATCTCCATTGGTTTCCATCTGTACTTCTGGTAGAATACAGGCAGCTGCCAAAATGAACAGCAACAACCCACGCCTGATGTGGAAGTGGGTGTTTTGTTTGAACAACACATAATAAGCCAGGTACAACACTCCTAATATGGCACTGGCTTTGAGACTAAATATAAAGAGGCTGGTAAGCATGCTACTTCTCTTTTTTGTTCTTTTCTATAATGTCCATGATCTCGTTCAGCTCGTCCAGGTCCAGGTCTTTCTTCTCAGTGAAAAAAGACACCAACTTACTGAGTGAGCCTTCAAAGTACTTGCCTACCACATTGCCAAGGGCAAATTCACTGTAAGCTTCGCGAGTTACCAGAGGCTGGTAGCGTTTGCTGTTCCCCATTTTTTCGTGGGCCACAAACCCTTTCTGCTCCAGCACAGTAAGCACAGTAGCCACGGTGGTATAACTGGGTTTGTTGGTTTCAAACTGATCGACAATCTCTCGGGTAAAAGCTTTTTCGAGCTTCCAGAGCAACTGCATAATCCGTTCTTCTGCCTTGGTCAATTCTTTCATACTATAAATATAGTAGAAAAACTATGTCCATAGTAGTATTGTTGTGTAAACTAGCAGAAAAATTGTTAAAACAGCGTTATTAGTACTTCTGAGAGGGTGGTAGCATCTACTTTTTCGATAGGATGGGGGCAATTGGGCAGAACTTTGAAGCCACCATTGGCTAAAGATTGAGCTGATAATTCAGACTCTTCTTTGCTTACCATGTTGTCTTGCTCGCCCCACATAATGGTGGTACTTGTACCGATCTCGGCCAGTGTCTGCTCATTTAAAAGTGGCTGATTTCCCAGGCCGATCATCATGTCTGCTGTGGCTTTCATCAAGCCCTTCCAGTCCTTATGTCTGGCGCCTAGCACTGCAGCAAACTTGGGCACCTTCGCTTCTATTGCTTCCGGCACCATGCGAGATGTTTCGTGAAGGGCAGCCTCAGGGTTCCAATCAAACTTGGTGCCCAGGGTCACAATTTGCGAGAAAATACCTGGTTTTGCCGACTCCAGATACAGGGCCACATAGCCCCCCATGCTGTAGCCAAAAACAGGTACCTGTTTCAACCCATGATCGGCCATGTACTGCGCTAGCTCTTGGGCGAAAAACTCAATGCCAAAGCCAGCATCGTTCATAGGCTGGTCGCCATGGCCACTGAAGTTGAAGCGGTGCACATTGAATCGCTTGTCTAAAGCTTTCACCAGTGGATCGAATAGAGTACTGGTGCCTAAGGCACCGTGTAGCAGTAGAAGGTCTTTCATGGTTTGGTGGCTTTAATCATGCGGTCTTTGCCCTGCAAGTCTTGCATTAGCCTGAGGTTTACATACCCGATTTCTTCCAGCATGGCCATGACTTGTGTACCGTACAATTCGTGAATTTCAAAAAAGAGTTGCCCTCCGTTTTCCAGGCTTTCCCAGGCCAATGCTGCAATTCGCTCGTAGAAGATCAGCGGGCTGTCATTGTTGACAAAAAGCGCCAAACCGGGTTCGAAGTCAAGCACATTGGCAGCCATGCTTGCCCGATCAGACTCGGGGATGTAGGGCGGATTACTGACAATAATGTGATACTTACCCTTCAATGACTCAGTGAGCACATCCATCTGCTGCCAGTTTACTCGTACCTTATTAAGTAGAGCATTTTGCTGTGCCAGGGCTAAAGCCTCTTTGCTTACATCTATGGCTGAAACGGTAGCCTTGGGCAGTTTGGCTGACAGGGCAATGGGGATGCAGCCTGTACCCGTACCAATGTCCAGCATATGGCCCTTAAAACCAGGGTTGTCTTTGATGACCCAATCCACCAGTTCTTCGGTTTCAGGGCGCGGAATGAGTGCTCTTTCATCGGTTTTGATGCGCAGGCCATAGAACTCCACTTCGCCAACAATGTGCTGTAGCGGTTCATGCCTTAAGAGCCTCGTCACCGCTTCCTCAAGAGTACCGTCCATTGATGCTGTCCATTCGATAGACTCATTGAGGGCAATCTGTGGCCGGTCAATATCTACAAAATGGAAAAGCAATTCCATGGCAATATTGCCCGCTTCACGGGTTTCATAGTCCTCTGACAACCTGTCGGTCAGCTTGCGAAGCAGGGCTTTGGCGGGAATTGCACTCATACCTTAAAACTACATTTTTTCTTGCCTAAATTGCGGCTCATATGCAATCCGAAGATCTACTCTTTATGCAGCGCGCTCTTGCCCTTGCCGAGAAAGGCCGGGGTTCAGTAAGTCCCAACCCTATGGTGGGCTGCGTGATTGTACACAATGGCGAGATCATAGGGGAAGGCTGGCACCAACAATATGGTCAGGCCCATGCAGAAGTCAATGCCGTGGCTAGCGTAGCCAACAGGGCCTTGTTGGCCGAAAGTACCTGCTATGTGACCCTGGAGCCCTGTTCGCATCATGGCAAAACGCCCCCCTGTGCCGATCTGCTGGTGAAGCATCAACTGAAGAGGGTGGTAGTTGCAGTGAAAGACAGCAATCCGCTGGTGGGAGGAAAAGGCATTGCCCGGCTCAAGGCTGCCAACATACAAGTAGATTATGGTTTACTGGAGAAGGAAGCATACGCTTTAAATGCCCGCTTTTTTACTTCCATTGAAAAACAGCGGCCCTTCATTTTGCTCAAATGGGCCCAAACGGCCGATGGCTTTGTGGCCCGTGCGAATTACGATTCTAAATGGATCAGTAATGCGCAGTCTCGACAGCTGGTGCATCAGTGGCGGGCCGATGAAGATGGCATTATGGTAGGTACCAATACGGCCCATTATGACAACCCCAGGCTCAATGTGCGTGGCGTGGAGGGAAATGATCCGGTGAGGGTGGTCATTGACAAATCACTGAAGTTATCAACTGACCTGAATCTGTTTGATGGCAGCCAATCTACCTTGTGTTTTAACCTGAGTAAGCAGGAGGATGGAGATAATCTCTCCTATGTTCGTTTACCAGAAGCGGTTTTTACCGAAGCCCTGTTTAAAGAACTTCATGAACGAAAAATTCAGTCGGTGCTGGTAGAAGGTGGGAGCTATTTGCTACACCAATTGCTTGAAAAAGGACTATGGGATGAAGCCAGGGTATTTACCAGCCAGGCAAGGTTTGAGGAAGGCATACAGGCGCCTGAAATATCCCTCACCCCGACAGAACGTCTGGCAGTGGCAGATGACGAATTGACTATTTATCATAACCCGGAACCAAATTGACCTTTAATAAGGTTGATAATTCACCTGAGAAAAAATGACATGGCTGAAGAACTGATTTTAACCGAAAGCACCGATAAAGCGGACCAATATCAGGCCCTGATTCCGCAGATTGAGGCCTTGATCACCGGTGAGCCTGACCTCACTGCTAATCTGGCCAACATTGCTTCGGCACTCAAATATGGCATGGGCTTTTTCTGGGTGGGCTTTTACCTGGTAAAGGAAGATGAATTGGTGCTGGGGCCGTTTCAGGGACCCATCGCCTGCACGCGCATCAGCTTGGGCAAAGGCGTATGTGGAACAGCCTGGGAGAAGGCCGAAACTGTTTTGGTAGCCGATGTAGATCAGTTTCCCGGGCACATTGCCTGTAGCTCCGATTCCAAATCCGAGATTGTATTGCCTGCGATGAAAGGTGGCAAAGTAGCCTTGATTCTGGATGTAGATTCCGACCAGCTCAACGACTTCGATGAGGTGGACAGGGTAAACCTGGAAAAGCTGATGAGGGTGATAGAAGGGCTGCTTTAATCGGCCTTTTCAAAGGTATGCATCCAGCAATCCTCGCAGTTGCCAGCTTCCAATAATATCAGTCGCTCTTCAGAGATTTCGTGAATGACAAAGTAGTCGCCAAACTCGAATACCCCACCAATGTCGGGGACAGTCTCCATTTGGTTGCTGCTCACGAGTATAAAGGGTCGTGTTGGGTCGTCATTGTTGTCCTGAAACTCAATGGCTGCTTCCTTTATCGCCAGCCAGTCGGGTGAGTCGTTGTCCACGCGAATGGTGAGGCTACCATTTTCCACTTCAAGCCTGTGTTTCATAATAAAGGCATTGCCGGCTATGAGATCGTTGATTGGTTCAACGGCTTGATCGGAAATGGTTTTCCCCGAAATCACCCAATTCCAGGTGCCATTAATGGTACTGACATCAAAGGTGGGTTCGAGTGGTAAGTTTTTTTCTTCGCAGGAAAAAATGAGTGCAGGCAACAGGGCTATGAACAGAAGCTTTTTCATGAACGAGTGAGTTTAGTCAATGATATTGACCCCACTTTTCCTCATAAAGTTGGAATGCTGGCTGAATTATGAAGGCAATTCTGCAATGACCGTTTTGCCGCCTTTGGTCACTTCTCCTTGACTAACCTTAATATCAGCATCAAGGGGTAAAAAGAGGTCTACCCGCGAGCCAAACTTGATAAAGCCGAACTCCTTGCCTTGAATCACAGACTGGTTTTCTTCTATGTACCATTTAATTCTGCGGGCCACAGCTCCTGCAATTTGGCGTACTAGTATTTCTACACCTTTGTGCACCTCGTATACCAGGGTGGTTCGTTCGTTTTCCGTACTCGATTTAGGGTGCCAGGCTACCAGGTATTTGCCTGGGTGATACTTAAAATATTTGATGAGTCCGGTGACAGGATTGCGGTTGATGTGCACATTCAGTGGAGACATGAAGATAGAGATTTGCATCTTTTCCTTGCCCTTGAAATACTCGTCTTCCGTAGTTTTTTCTATCACCACTACTTTGCCATCGGCCGGGGCCAATATCTGCTTTTCGTTGAGCTCTATCTTGATTTTTGGGTTGCGGAAAAACTGCAGGATGAAGCCAAAAAAGGCGACACTTAGTCCTGTGATGAGTCCCAGATAGAGCGTATCCAGTCCCGACCACAGAAATACTGCGGTGTTGGCCAGTCCTAAAACCAGCAGTACTACCAAAATGGTAGTGGCTCCTTCTTTGTGAATTGTCATGATACCCAGCCGAGGAGTGGATCAGAATCCGCCCCTGTACTTATACGTCTCAGCTACTTTGTCGATGGCCACAATATAAGCAGCAATACGCATTGGCACATTGTATTTTTGAGAAGTCTTATACACTTTATCGAAAGCGTCTTTCATGATCCTGTCAGACCTGCGGTTCACGCGTTCACGGGTCCATTTGTAACCCAGACGGTTTTGCACCCACTCAAAATAAGATACAGTAACACCTCCGGCATTGGCCAGAATGTCTGGAGCTACCATGATGCCCTTTTCGTTAATAATGTGGTCTGCCTCGGCTGATGTTGGGCCATTGGCACCTTCCACAATCAGCTTTGCTTTTACATCATTCACGTTTTTCAAGTGAATTACATCTTCTACTGCAGCTGGTACCAGCACATCAACGTCTAGTGTTAGCAAATCAGCAGGGTCATCCATTTTGTCAGCACCATCATAGCCATCAAGCGTTCCGTTATTTTCATCACGGTACATGATCGCCTTTTTAATGTCGATGCCTTTTTCATTGATATAAGCCCCGGAAATGTCACTAACAGATACGATGGTAGCACCGCGATCTTCCAGCAACTTGGCAGCATATGAGCCCACATTACCAAAGCCCTGAACGGCCAAAGTAGCATGGTAAGGATTTATTTTCAGTTTTTCCATGGCGGCCAGGGCCGAAACCATAACGCCACGTCCGGTAGCTTCTACACGGCCCAGCGAACCACCCAATACCAGAGGTTTACCAGTTACCACTGCATTTACGGTCATACCATGGGCGCGTGAGTATTCATCCATCAACCAGGCCATTTCCTTTGGCCCAGTGCCCATATCAGGGGCAGGAATGTCTCTGTCTGGACCAAAAACTCCGAGCATGGCTTGTGTATAAGCCCTGGTGAGTCGTTCGATCTCTGCGGGAGACATTTCTCTTGGATTACATTTGATACCCCCTTTGGCACCTCCATAAGGGATGTCTACCACGGCACACTTCCAGGTCATCCAGGCAGCCAGGGCCTTTACCTCATCCAGGTGTACGTCCATAGCATAGCGTACTCCACCCTTAGAAGGGCCTAAAATGTTGGAGTGAATCACCCGGTGGCCTTCAAAAACTTTGATAGAGCCATCGTCCATGGTGATAGGAAGCGATACCGAAACTTGCTTGGATGGTGATTTGAGAACGTTGTAGATCTGTTCGTCCAGTCCGAGTGCTTCTGCAGCAATATTGAACCTGGACATCATTGACTCAAAAGGATTTGATCTATCCTTAATTGGAGCCGGTTCTATGTAACCCATTTCGTAATGAATGTTGTTAAAATCGTGTCAAAATTAAATAAAATTTTATCGGAAATGCCTTTCTATGGAATCGATTTCCAAAAGGTGATTAAAAAAAATGGTTTTTGTTGATTAAATGCTGAGAATCTGCCCTTGAAGGGCCTGAGGCTGTTTTGAACAAGCGATTATGGTTTTACAGATTTATGTAATCAAATGGGCCGAGATATGAGCGCTTGCTGCTAAAAATACCCTGAAGTTACCGTTTGGCGTTCGCCATTAACCCACTTTTTACCTAAAGTGTGATTATACCACCAACATGAGGTAGGCTGTGGCGAAGGGCAAGGAGATGATGAGACCGTCAAAGCGATCGAGAAAACCGCCATGTCCGGGAATGCTGCTGCCCGAGTCTTTGATGTCAAAGGTGCGTTTGAAAAGCGACTCTACCAGGTCGCCAAGGCTGCCAAATACCACCATGATCATGGCCAGGCCGAGCCACTCAACCAGACTGAGCACGTCAAAAAACTGAGCCCAGCCATAAAGCATACCCAGTGCCAGCACCGCACCACCTATGGTGCCTTCCCAGGTTTTGTTGGGAGAAACACGTTCAAAAAGTTTCGTTTTCCCCAGTGTTTTTCCCGCTATATAGGCCCCGGAATCGCTAGACCATTGTGCCAGTAGTAAGCCAATGATGATGCTGTATTCATAGCTGCCTTGCGAATAGCCCACGACCAGCAGCAGCGTAAAGGGTACCAGGATGTAAATGACTCCGAAAAGCGTCATGGCCAGACAATTGATGGGGTGCCGGTCTTTACTGCTGAACAATGGAATTATAAAGCAGACAAATAATAAGGCAGGCAGGAGCCACAGAAACTGCGATTCAACCATACCGGAGATTACTGCATAGGTCAAGGCAAAAACCAACAGTGAAAAGAGCAGGCCATAGGTCTTGAAGGGGTTGGAACCACTACTTTTGGCGAGCTTGTAAAACTCTTCAAGGGTAAGGAGCATGATAATGCCAAATAGAATGGCAAAGCTATGCGGGCTAAAAACGATGGCCGTGACAATGATGCCAACTCCCAACAGGGCAGTGATGATCCTTTGCAGGAGGTTGCTCATTTCAGGTCTATTTCTTGGATGATACGGATGGCTTCAATTACAGAATCGGATTGCACTTTAATCTCTACCATTCCAAACTTATAGGCAGAGTCTTTCAGGTTAAATATGATCGACTGAATTCCAGAAGTGGCCAAAACGTCTTTGATGATGTGTGCCTTATGATCTATGTTAGTCTGATAAATTGTCTGCCACTTGCTCATCCGTAGAATTTGACCGAAGATAATGATTTCTGAACAGGTAAAGTAAGCCACAGGTGATCACAAGGGCGATAAGACTTACGTACCAATCAATTCCTTCTGGGTTGTCGATATCAAACTCCATGTCAGTCACCTGCGCATAATAAGCAAAGCAGAGGGCCAGGCCGTTATTGGTAATGTGCGCTACCATGGCCAGTTTCAGGTTGCCTGACCATACATAGATGTAGCCAAACAATACTCCGAGCATGGTTCTGGGGGCCAGGCCATAAAACTGAAAATGGATAGCGGCAAAGAGGATAGCAGTTACCCAAATGGCTATGTGCTTGTTTCTGGTAGCGCGATGCAGGGTGTTTTGCAGCACTCCTCTAAACAAAAGTTCTTCACCTATGCCTGGCAATATGGCAATGACTACAAAGGCCAATAAAAAGGTGCCGAAATTGTTGAATGTGGTCAGTTTTTCGGTGGTTTCTGCCAGAGAATCCTCCATTTCTCTTAAGATTTTCTCTAGCTCACTAAATGCTTCAGGCAGGCGAATGCCCGAATTCCATTCTACCAGCCAGCTATTCACAAACATGAAAGTAAAAGTGGCTAGTATGGCCAGGCCAATGGCTTTTCCAGGCAGTTTATACTCTGTACTCATCACTGCAAAACCCGTCTGTTTATTCATCTTAAGAAAACCCCAGGGGGCCAGGAAGGTGAAAACAAGGGTATAAGTGGCTTGAGAGATGTAAAACTGCGTTTTGCTCAGCGAGTCCATCAGTAGAGTCGTGTCTGCCAATGCCGCAGATATATCTAAGCCATTGACTGCTCCGAAGATGATCATTAGGATAAGGGAGGCAAACTGCCCAATAAAAAACCCCGCAATCACGAACCCAAAAGCGGTCCAAAACGCCCCGGAAGGAGAGTTTTTTCCTGCTACATTCAGACCTTTATCAATTCTCGCCATAATGGCGTAAATTTACGCGAAATTTCGGAACGGCCTTGGTAAAGATTGCTGACATAGAATTAGGAGAATTCCCCTTGCTGCTCGCCCCCATGGAGGATGTGAGTGACCCACCATTTCGTGCGGTGTGCAAAGAGAATGGTGCGGACTTGATGTACACAGAGTTCATTTCTTCAGAAGGACTGATAAGAAATGCGGAGAAGAGCGTACAGAAGCTGGATATATACGATTACGAACGCCCTATTGGTATTCAAATCTTTGGCGACAAAATAGAGTCGATGCGGCAGGCAGCAGCCATTGCTGAAGCGGCCCAGCCAGAGATTGTGGACATCAACTACGGTTGCCCGGTAAAAAAGGTGGCTTGTAAAGGGGCTGGTGCCGGTATTTTGCTGGATCTGCCCAAGATGCAGCGCATGACCGAGGAGATTGTGAAGCAGGTAGATTTGCCTGTAACGGTAAAGACCCGCCTTGGCTGGGACGACAGCACCATACAGATAGTAGAAGTGGCCAAGCGACTGCAGGATGTGGGCATCAAGGCCCTGACCATCCACGGCCGTACCCGCAAGCAGATGTACAAGGGCGAGGCCAACTGGGACTTTATCTCAGAAGTAAAACATCATCCCGATATTGAGATTCCCATCTTTGGCAATGGCGACATAGATTCGCCAGAAAAAGCCCTGGATTACCGACAGCGTTTTGGTGTCGATGGCATTATGATTGGTAGAGCGGCCATAGGTTATCCCTGGATCTTCAACGAGATCAAGCATTTTATGAAGACGGGAAAACACCTGCCTGCCCCTGATATGGATGAGCGCGTGAAAGTGGCCAAACAGCATCTGAAGTTTTCGCTGGAGTGGAAAAACGAGCGCCAGGGCATCTACGAAATGCGTAGGCATTACACCAATTATTTTAGGGGAGTCCATAATTTCAAGCCCTATAGAACCAGGCTGGTAGAATCAGAAAACCCGCAGGAACTTTACGATCTGCTGGACGAGATTGCAGACACGTTCACGGATGCTTTCGCAATGGCCTAAGGCAAATGCCTTTTTTGGACCGGTTTGAATATGAGGTGTAGACCGGTTGTTTAAAGCGAAACTTCCTGATTGCATGCCGTGTTATGGCCACATAAATTACCTGAAATATTTAATCCGGCTAAGATGAAAAACCAAAACCTGCAGGCATGGGGCCTTTTGATCATTTTGTCCCTGATCTGGGGTAGCTCATTCATCCTCATCAAGCGAGGCCTTGAAGTTTTTGGTCCGGGTGAAGTGGGTGCCCTCAGGATTTTGGCGGCTGCGGTTTTCATGTTACCCGTAGCAATACCACAGCTCAGAAAGCTTTCAAGGTATCATATCAAATTACTCTTTGGCATTGGCCTGCTGGGTAGCTTCATTCCGGCCTTTCTGTTTGCTGTGGGTCAAACCCGACTCGACAGTGGCATCACGGGTGTTTTGAATGGACTTACCCCCATTTTTGTGCTCGTCATTGGCGCGGTTTTCTACAAGCAGAAGGTGGGGAAGGACAAAGTGCTGGGCCTTATTACTGCCATAGTAGGCACGGGTGTGCTGCTATTGGCGGGCAGTGGTGGAGATTTGAGCCAGCTCAATTTTTATGCGCTGTTTATTGTAGCGGCCACTATCTGCTATGGCACCAACCTCAATGTGATCAAGTTTCACCTGGCCGACCTCAAACCCTTGGTGATTACTGGTGTGAGCGTAGTATTTATGGGGCCATTGGCTGCTATTTACCTCTTTGGCTTTACCGATTTCACTGTTACTGTGCAAGAAGCAGAAGGTGCCTGGCGAGCCATAGGTTTTATTTCTCTTCTGGGCATCATGGGTACGGCCATCGCCCTCATCCTGTTCAACCACCTGGTGCAGATCACCACGCCTATTTTTACAAGCACGGTTACTTACTTCATTCCTGTTGTTGCCATAGGCTGGGGTCTGTTTGACGGTGAAATATTGATCACTGGACAGATCATTGGCATCGTGGCCATTTTTGCCGGGGTATTCATCACCAATCGCAAGAAGTAGCCAGAGTAGAGTAGCATTTAAATCGTTTAACCGCAATTGCGTCCTTTCATGGATGGCATTGTCATTAATCAGCATCGCTGCCTATCTTCGGGACATAATTCGATTCCTATGAAAATGTCTATGATCGTTCGTTTAAAATATGCTTTGCTATTGATTGTACTGGTTGCATCAAGCAATCTCTCAGCACAGAATGAGAAATCATTACTCTGGAAAATCTCTGGCAATGACCTTGAGCAGCCTTCCTATTTGTTTGGCACTATCCATATTATATGTGCAGATGATGCTCTAATAACTGATGCCATGAAATCGGCATTTGCCTCTACAAAGAAGCTTGTATTGGAACTGAACATGCAGGATCAGTCCGAGATGGCTTCTGCAGCACAAATGATGCTGGCTCCTGGAGGGATTGATTATAAAGGCAAGCTGAGCGAACAAGCCTACGCTAAACTTGATTCATTGATGAAGCTTAGTTTCGGTGTGGGTATGCAAGTTGGCAGCATGATGAAGCCCATAGGTCTGATGGCTGCGGCCTATAAATCTTTGGTTACTTGTGAAGAAACTACTGCCATGGAAGAAGAATTTTTGGCGCTGATGGAAGGCACAGACATGACTACCGCTGGATTAGAGACCATGGCCTTTCAAATGAGCATATTCAATGACATACCGGTAGATGAACAAATTGACTGGTTAGAAGACATGCTGGGTGATTCCGCTGATGCCCAGGATGAGTTTGCAAAGATGATTGATGCCTATAAAGCTCAGGACATTACAGGACTATTCAACCTGTTCAAAGAGTCGCCTGAGTACGCTCAATATGAAGACAAACTTTTGACTGAACGCAATAAGAACTGGATTCCTAAAATGTCAGAAATGATGAATGAGCAGCCTACCTTTTTTGCAGTAGGAGCAGGACACCTGGGTGGAGACATTGGCGTGATCAAACTGCTAAAAGAAGCGGGCTATACCGTAGAAGCGGTTGAGAATAAGTAGTTACTCTTAGCTTAAGGCCAAGTTCCTTGGTTCCAGGGTTAGTTTGTTAATGGCTGCAACCTTCTTGTAGTAAATCAATCTTTCGATTGTACCTGTAACGATTTACTTTTTCAGGAGTACTACCAGTGCCCGAAGGTCACTGAAGGCTGAAATCAACTCAAACCATAACAACATCACCATGCTCAGGAATTATATGAAGGTGGCATTCCGCAACCTCAAGAAGCATAAGGCATTTTCTTTTATCAACATTACCGGCCTGGCGGTGGGGCTTACCTGCTGCATGCTCATTGGCCTGTACATCAGCGAAGAGAAGAGTTATGATACTTTTCACAAAGACGCTGATAACATCTACCGCTTTACGCGTGAGTTCATCAGTCAGGATGGTACCACTTCCCTGCACCTTTCCAGACTGGCACCTCCCTTTGCTCCTTTATTAAGGGAAGAGTACGTCAACGAAATAGAGAAGATCGGTCGTTTTGCTGTTTTTGGAGGTACCATCCGCTATGGCGATAAGCTTTTTGCTGAAGGTAATTTTGGCTTTGCCGACCCGGAAATTGTGGAGATTCTCACTTTCAATGCCCTGGAAGGAGAGCTGAGTGAAGCACTTAGACAGCCTGGCTCGGTGATTATTTCTGATGAAATGGCCGCCAAGTATTTTGGTGATGAAGACCCCATTGGCAAGACCATCAATTACTCTTCTCAGGCCGACCTGTTGGTACGCGGGGTTTATGAAAAGATGCCTGAAAACAGCTCTTTCCAAATAGACATGATGGCCGACTTTTCACTGGTCGAAGGTTTTTACGGAGGCAAAGAGCAAATGATGCAGGCCTTTGGCAGCAACAACTTCACTACCCTGTTTTCTTTGAAGGCAGATGGACGTATTGATGAAGTGCAGCGCAGACTTGACGACTTCCTGGTGAAAGCTGTAGGAGAAAACGCACTGAGCTTTAACAGGCTGCACATACAGCGTCTGCTCGACATTCACCTGAACTCCAACCTCTCTGATGAACTAGGTCAAAACAGCGACATGACCTATGTTTATATCTTTTCATCTATCGCCATTCTCATTCTGGCCATTGCCTGCATCAACTATATGAACCTGGCCACGGCCCGTTCCGCCAACCGTGCCAAAGAAGTGGGTATGCGCAAGGTATTTGGTGCTGGAAAAAGCAGCCTGATCAACCAGTTTTTGGTAGAATCCATCGTTTTGGTGCTCTTCGCCATTGTGCTGGCAGCGGGAGCCACCGCCATCATTTTGCCATTTTTCAGAGAGTTTACGGGCCTGCAACTTCAGTTCGACTTGTTCCAAAACCTGGGCCTCATAGGCATGATCCTGGCCGGAGCATTGCTGGTAGGCATTCTTTCCGGAAGCTACCCCGCCTTCTATCTTTCAGCTTTCCAACCCTTGAAAGTGCTCAAAGGTAAGCTTACAGGCGGAACCAAAAGTGGAATGCTCAGGCGATTACTGGTGATTGTACAATTCACCATTTCGGTGATCCTCATAGTTTCTACTGTAGTGGTGTACGAACAGCTGAGTTATATCCAAAACAAAAACCTGGGCTATGATCGCGATCAAATGATGATCATGGGAGCGAACCGACAATTGAGAAGTGACCTGGAAACCTTTAAAACGCAACTTTTGACCATTCCGGGAGTAAGGTCTGTAGGCGGATCGAGCCGGGTACCATCCGGTCAATTGCTTGACTCTTCTGGTGCCCGAGCAGAGATAGATGGCGAAATGCAGCCTACCCAGGTAGTGATTAAATATTTGGGTGTTGATTCTGATTTTATTCCTACCTACAGTATGGAGATGGCCAGCGGTCGCAATTTTAGCAAGGATTATACGCGTGATTCGGCCAGTTTTATTCTCAACGAAGCCTCTGTTAAAGTAATTGGTTGGGAGAGTAATGAGGATGCCATCGGGAAGAATTTCCGCTATGGAAGGGTCACTGGTAGAGTAGTGGGTGTGGTGAAAGATTTTCACTTCGAATCGCTCCAAAGTGAGATTGTACCCATGGTTTTGACCAACCGTACCAACAATGTTGGCAACCTTTCAGTCAAAATTGAAGGCAAAAACCTCAGAGCTTCAGTAGCGGAAATTGAAGAGCTCTACGCACAATTCTCACCCGATTCGCCCATTGGGTACAACTTTCTGGATGATCGGTTTGAAGTACTTTACACCTCCGAAACGCAACGCAGCCAGCTCTTTACCATCTTCTCTGGCCTGGCCATTTTCCTTGCCTGCCTGGGGCTTTTTGGTTTGGCCTCCTTCACGGTTTCGCAAAGAAGCAAAGAGATCAGCATTCGCAAAGTACTGGGTGCTTCGGTCAACCAAATCATTACCATACTTTCTAAAGAATTCGTCATTTTGGTGGCAGTGGCCATGATATTGGCTTTCCCGGTGGCCTGGTACTTTATGTCCGATTGGCTGGCCAGCTATGCTTATAGCATCGATCTGAGCGCAGTACCTTTCGTGCTGGCTGCGGCCATTGCCGGCCTCATTGCTTTTATCACCATCAGCATGCAAACTTTCAAGGCAGCGGTATCTAACCCATCAGACCGACTGAGGGATGAGTAGCCGGTGAAAGTTGCTAGAAAATATAGATTACGATAAAAATCGTAGATAAACTTTTCTTTTAGTTTTCAATGCACTTTATTGATCGCAAACATGTGATTGATGAGTGCATTGAAGCTTTTAAGACCCTGTATCTTTTTATATATCGCCCTGGCCTTAGTGGCATGCCAGCCAGCATCCGACCAAAATACTGAGGAGGTGCAAACAAGTGAGGCACCCGTTTATACAGGAGCAAGATTGGTGCAGGTAGATTCAATCATGATCGACCTTATTGGCAATTTCAAGGTTTATGACTATCAGCCCGAAACGGACCTCTTTCTAGGAGGTGACATTGGTGGCTTCATGATCATTATGGGGTCAGCACCGCCCAGTAATGAGTTAGGCCATGTGATATTTAACAGGCATGGTGAGATTTTGCATCAGTTCAACCATGCCGATAATGGGCCCGAAGGACATTCGGCCGGTGCATATGATCATGCCTTTCTGGGTACTGATGACATAGGGGTAATGAGCAAAAAGGCACTTTATCGCTATGGCATTGATGGCAGTTATGTAGGAAAATATACGGACCTCAATACTTTTGACCTCGTTGGATTTTCAGGTCAGCGCATGATCTTTTCTCATGATGGTGCACACATCGCTTTGGGCCTGCCCAAAGGCATGGAAGAGGCCAAGTCAGCCTGGGACAGCATTTTTCAAATCGTACGACCTTTGTGGTTTTATGACCTGGGTTTGCCCAATAATGCAGACGAGAAGCGGTTGTCTGTTAAACTCGTGAAGGCTACGGGTTATCCGGATCACCCCATTTATGCACCCGATAATGAGATCGGCAAAAATCCCTTTCCGCCACTGATGTCGGTCAATCACCTCACCGAAGAACTATTTGTAGTATATCCGCTTATTCCGCAGGCCTGGGTATATGATATGAAAAGAGGAGGCCTGAAAACCAAGATAGATTTGGCTCCTGCTAACTTTGAGGTAGAAACCCCTATAGGAAATGTGAGTGGAGGGGTCGCAGGCTATGGTGGCCTCTTATGGTCAAATAAGGGTGGTAGAATGGCCAACGCCCGATATCAGGAACTGACTCAATTGGGTGATTATACTTTGTTGCGATACAGTCTTGCTCTGCCTTCTTCTGTAGTCAATGAGCTGGTTTCAGCTCCCGTACTGTTCCACAAAAATGAAAATTGGCCGAGAATTAGGAAGAAGCACTATCGCTATCAATATCAGCTTTTCAAAAATGGTGAGAAAGTACTGCCAGATTTCGAATTGCCCTTGTTAGAACCAAAAAAGGGCCAACTTGAAATGGCCAACAACAGGATAACCCGGGGCAAAATTATTGGAGGTAATGGGTTGGACGAGGTCTTTGTATTTGTGCCTAACGATGGTGATGAAGAACGGGATTACGAATTGATCAGGGTGTATAAGCTAGAGCTGAACACTCAATAAATTAGCGCCTGCGCTGGCGGTTGATCATCTCAAAACCAAAGCCCATAGCAATGCCCACACCAATGCCAATGGCCAGGTTGTCCATGGCTACACCTATGCCGGCCCCTATGGCTATGCCAGTGCCTATGCCCATGCCACGCGGTTTGCCTTGGTATTCAGGTTCTTCCTGGTTGTCCAGGTCGTCTTTTTCCTCTTCTTCTTGCATGTTCAGTTTCTTAAAGCGCTCCACATGTCTACTGCCATGCGCCACTGGCCATCATTCTCTTTTCTCCAGGTAATCACATATTGCCCCCTGAAAGAAGTAGTGTCTGAACCCCTGACCGAACGGCCTTCATAAATGCCATAATCAGAAGCCAGTGTACCTTTGATCTCCAGCTTGCTACTTATTGTACGGTGTTCCAGCACTTTGGTGTTACCTGAAGGAGTCCAATAACGGGTTACTGCTTCAATGCCTTCTATCATAGGCCGATTTCCGGCAATGATCATTACATCCTGAGTATAGAAACTCATCTGCTTTTCCAGGTCACCGTCTATATAAGCTTGCGAAAACGCCCCGGCTGCTGCTGCTATTTCTGCGGCATCATCTGCTTGGTTTTGGTCCTTACTGCAGGAAAGGGTAAAAAACAGAATGGCCAGAAATAAAAAATGCTTCATCGCATCGGCTTTGAAGCAATTTAAGAAGTTTATACCGGGCCTTAGGCTTGAACAGTGTTTTTTATCCTTTTGAGCTGCACCACATGGCGCTGGGTGTGTGCCAAAATAAAACGGTAGGCCTCGCCTAACCTAAGCTTAACCCAAGGCCCAAGGGCGGTGGCTATTTTCACCTTGTCAATGTTTACCTGGCGTGACTGGTTGATTAGGGAGATCATTTCATCGTGCACTTCAAAAAACTGATCAATGACAGTTTTTGGATCCAGATTGCCGGGAGGGTCCATGGTTTTGAAGGTTTTGAGCTTCATGGGTATTTCACCTCCTGGTTTGGGGGCATTCATTTTAGCAAAGAGGCGCCCTTTCCAGTGCCCCTTGTATGCTTCAGCAGCTGGGGCCAAACCATTGTGGGCCAGTACTTCTTTTACATTGGCCGTATACACCAGCGTAGCCAGGCTCATGTGTTCAATGCATTGTAGCATGCTCCATTTACCCGGTGCTTCAGGCAAGTTGAGCAGCGCATCTTCCGACTGCTCTAAGGTAGACCGAACGCTAGCAAGGGCCTCGTGGAAGCCCTGCTCCATTTCATTCAGATATTTTGAGGTATTCATAATGTTGACCTTGTTGTTTGAAAGTAAAACTAACACGGGTAACGCAAAAGGCACTTGATACAGATCAAGAAATCAACCCATGGTCTTTTTTCGCATACGGCTGAAGGTCTCTGGCGTCATGCCAAGGTAAGAGGCCAGGTGTTTTTGAGGAATGAGCTGGAAGACCTGTGGTGCATTGGCAAAAAGCCGATTAAAGCGCTCTTCGGCAGAGTCGGCCAGAATGGACTGTATGTAAGCCCCAAAGCCACAAAGAATCATTTCGCTGAAGATGCGGCCCCACCGTTCGAAGACTTTGTGTCGGTCGTACAGGCTGGTAAGGTCGGTATGGCTGATTTTCAGACCTTGAGTTTCTGTAATGGTTTCCAGGCAATATTGGGCGGGTTTCTGTAGCACAAAAGAGTCGAAAACCCCACTGAATTCGCCATTGTAAGAAAAACCGATGCTGAACTCTTCTGTTTCCTTTTCAAAGTATCCTCGAATTACCCCTTCTTTCACGAAATAGAAATAAGGTTCTACGGCTCCAAAATCAGTCACAATATGGTTTTTGGGAAAGGAGAAGGGTTGCCAATGGCCTATAAAATCTTGCCATTCGGCTTCGGTAGGCTTTACGCTTCGGCACACTACCTGCTTCAAATCCTCAGCTGCACTGCTCATGCATTAAAAATAGCCATCTTTTTAAAAGAAGAATAGCTTAATAGCAAAGGCAATTGCTGTGACCATGACAAAGTAACGTACCCATTGGTCGCCTTTGTTCACACTCCAGCGGCTGGTCAGGTAACCACCAGTAGCGTTTCCTACTGCTAGTGCAATGCCCAATTCCCAGTTAATGAGGCCCTCGTAAATGAATACTCCTAAGGAAGCCAGGGTGTAAATAAGCACTACTACTACTTTGGCAATATTGGTTTTTAGCAGACTAAAGCGATTGATAAAAGTGAGGGAAGCCATGATAACATAACCGACACCGGCTTGAATGAAGCCACCATAAATACCCACAAAGAAGAAGGCAATCATGCCAAAAACCTGAGAACGTTTGTCGGTACGCTCTGCCTGGCCCTCTTTAATCTTAGGGCCAAAAAGCATGTATGCCACAATCATTACAATGACCCCTGCCAGGATACGATTAAAAGTTTCGCCCCGAACGTCTACGGCAATGAAAGAACCTAGTATGGCCCCGAAAAAAGCGGAAATACCCAACCAATAGCTGAACTTGTGGATTTCTACTCCTTTGCTTTTAAAGCCCTGAATGGCAAACAACGAGTTGAAGAAAATACCTATACGGTTGGTGGCATTGGCTACATTGGAAGGTAGCCCCAGAAAAATCAAAACAGGCAGTGTAAGCAGAGAGCCACCACCGGCCAGGGTGTTGATGATGCCGGCCACAAAACCGACCGCGAAAAGAAGAAGGATCTCTGTGATCAATGGACGCTGTTTAAAAGCTAATGTATGGGTTCTGCAATGACAATTTAACGGTTGGCGAGAAAAAGATTTGAAGTGACTGTAGCTTGCTAACTATTGATTAAATTCTGCGGTAAATACACAGGGATGAATGTCAGGGTATTGATCATTGAAGACAATTTTTTGGCTGCTGAAGACCTCAGGCTTCAGTTGGAAGATACAGGCTATCAGGTAACAGGTATCGCAGCCAATCAAGCGGCAGTAAATGAATCGATTGCCGCAGAGAAGCCCGACCTGCTCATTGTAGATATTGAGTTGGAAAATGGCGAATCGGGTATTGAAATTGTGCGCGAGTTGAACCAAAGGGAGGTCTATCCGGTGGTGTTTCTTACTGGTATTACCAATCAAACGATAGTGAAAAGTGCCTTGAGCACCAACCCCGCTACTTACCTGGTGAAGCCTTACAACCTGGATGAACTGGTGATCAACATGGACCTGGCCATGCGCAGGCAAAAAGAGCGTGAGCCCAAACCCAATGCGCAGGAACACCTGATTCTGAAGGACGCCATTTTTATTCCTGATAGACAGACGCACGTGCGGGTGAATAATATAGATATCTATGCTGTTGAAGCAGATGGCAGCTACATCCGTATCTATTCCCGCGAACAGACCTACCATCTGTCATCCAACCTCAAAAACTTCATGAGCCAATTTGAGGACCCGAATTTTATCAGGGTTTCACGCAAGCACCTGGTGAATACCCGTTATATCAAGAAAATTAATGGCAATACCCTCTATGTGGGGCCCATGGACATCCAGATTAGCAAAGAGCAGCGCCAAGGCATTCTGAAGCAGTTCAACATTCTCAAAACCAAGAAAGGCTGATTACTTTTCAGCACTAACTGTCAGCTCAAAGTGGAAACCACGCTCACTTTCCAGCTGCATTTTGCCTTTAATGGAGTGGCATAAGGTTTTGATGATCTGCCAACCCATGCCTTCCTGTCGGTTTTCGTTAAACCCACTGCCGTTGTCTTTAAGCTGCAAAACCAAGGTTTTCCCTTCCAGCCTGGCCAACACCTCAAAGCGGGTATTCTTACCTTCCAGACACACATATTTAAATGAGTTGGTGGCCAGCTCAGTAATGATCAGGGCTATGGGCACCACCAGTTTGCTGGATAGTTCCAAGGGTTCGCATGCAATGGCAATGTCATAGGGGGCTTGTGCGGGAGGCAGGTTTTCGAGGAATTTCTCTCTCCATTCTTTCAGGTAAGCACCCAGTTCTATGACACTATCTGTTGGCTTGTCATAGAGGTGCATTTCCAAAGATGAAAAGGTGAGCATCAAATGTTGGGCGCTTTGCACGTGCTTCACCACCTCCTGATCTTTCGTTTCTCTGCGCATGAGCGTGAGTATGTAAGAGATCATACTCATATGATTTTTGGCCCGATGCCTAATGTCATTTTTTTGCTGCTCAATCAGCTGGTTTTGCGATTCAAGCAGCTCGTTCTTTTCTGCTGTGAGCCTTCTTGAACGCCAGATAGTATAGGCCAAACCACCCAGGGCTACTAGCGACAAAAGTACAATCCAGATGACCACCTGCTGTTGTTGATTTTTGAATTGAACGGTTTGGGCCCTTTCAGCAGCAATTTGCCGCTCCTGCTCCTTCTCTTTTAAGGCATAATCGGCCTGAAGTGCTTCTACCTTAAGTCGCTCTTCTCTGAATAAACTGTCGGTGAGTTGATCGTATTGATCATCAATGATCAACGCACGAGCAGCACTTCCCCAGTTTCGTTGCCAGGCCTTTTGCTGATCCAAATTATCAATCAGTAAACTCAGGCTCTGGGTTTCCCTGGCACGCTGTTCTGCACTGTCCAGATAACTTCTGGCAAGTCTTGGTCTCTTTTGTGCTATGTAAAGTCGCCCCAGCCAATTGCCCGTTTCGCTAAGGCCGGGCAGGTCTTGCAATTGACCCTTTATGTCATAGCACCTGAGTAAGTACTTTTCAGCACTATCCAGCTCATTTTTCTTTAGCCACAACTCACCAAAATACTGAAGAGTAAAAGCCTGAGATCGGGGCGAGTGTGCACGCTTTTTTATCTCCAGGGCCCGTTTGAAGTTTTCAATGGCCTGGTCATAACGCGCCAGCCTTGACTGGGCATGAGCCAGATTGCTCAGAATCATCCCTTGCATGGTAGAGTCATTGCCTTTTTCATAGAATTGCCAGGCCTGTTCGTACTCTTTTCTGGCGTCTTCGTAGATTTTGAGCTGCATGTACACATTGCCTATTTCGTTGGCTACTGAGGCCATCTGCGTCTCATTCCCAGCACTATGATAATGAGTATATGCTTCTCGATATTTTTCGAGGGCCGTGATGAGTAGGCTTTGCTTCTCAAAAATCTGTCCCTGAATCAGGCGGCTCATTCCAGCCAGTACAAATGCCGAATCGCTTAGGGCCAGGGTATAGGCCGAGTCAAGGTTGCTCAAGCCGTTCTCATCAAGGTTTAAAGATTGAAAAATGAGCCCTTTGAGGTAGTAACAGTTGGCATTGAAAAGCTGGTTGCTTTCATATCTGCGTTTTTCTTCACCATTTAGCAGCATCAAGGCTGAGTCGTAAGCTCCTTTTTGCCAGAAGCCATATGATCGCTGCAAGAGTGAAGACATGTCTTTTTCGGCATCTTGTGCCCATAAGACATTGCTCCACATCAATAAAAAATAGCATACGATTTTAGCCCGGTAGTGCATGTTATTTTTCAATATAGTAGAAATAAAAAGGGGATGCCGGTTGGGCACCCCTCTTTGTCATTAGCAATTTGGGAAACATGGGGGTGGCTTTTGGCCCTCTCCTTCTGTATCACTCTTTACCTCCTCCAACTCTACCTTTTCAGGCATTGGTTGAACATCTTCATCAGCGGCAGGCTGACAGGCCATGGCAAGTACCAATAGCACACATACACATACATACTTCAATTTTAACACCTCCTTTCTGGTTCGAATTCAATTGGAGGTGGCCACCTCGGCAACGCGGTTTGCCGGAAAGCTTGAGCGAAAGGCTAACTGGGAGACAGAGAGAACATCCGCATGGACCCTTTGCCTTTCTTTCCCAAAAGCGCTTTTCTCTTTGCTTTCATTAGGATGACAAAGTATCTTCTGACTTTTTCCCGCTTAATCAGAAAAAAATATTTCCAGTCCTGAATTGACACTGACCCAGACAGATAGCGACAAAGAATTTGCGCGTCTCTACAAGAAGTACTTTACCCGAAGCTTTGCTTTTTTGTATACTTATCTAAAGTCGAAAGAGCCTACCCAGGACCTTGCGCAGGAAGTATGGATGAAAATTCACGTTAAACGCGAGAGACTGGCTGAAATCGAGAATTTTGAAGCCTACTTGTTTACGATCTGTCGGAATGCCGGCATCAATGAATACAAGCGGGTGAAGGCAAAAGCAGATAACTTGATTGCTTTTGAGCAGCAGGCTTCTTTTTCAGGCAAGGCGGTAAATGACGGGGAAACCGATCTGTTGGAAGATCAGTATTTACACAAGTTGAAAGCATTTCTCGGCAAGCAGGATTATGATATTTTGATATTACACATACAGGGATTTGGCTATAAAGAGATTAGTAAAAAGCTCAAAATACCTGAAGGGACTGTTTCTAACAGGAAGACCAAAATTTTGCAATTGATCAGGGAAAATCGAAAATGGCTGTTTGATGATTGAGATAGAAAAACTCCAAAAATACCTCAGGCAAGAACTGAGCAAGGAGGAAACAGAGCTCCTTGAGAAAGCGCTTTCTGAAAGCCCTGATGACCAACAGGTACTTGAAGGCTTGAGGGCCATGATGGAAGATGAGGGCCTTGAGGGGATGGACGATATGCTGGAAAGTGCAGAAGCACAGGTTTTTGAGCAGGTCACTGCAACAGATACTGGCAAAACGGAGGTGGATGAAAAGCCGAATTTTCCTCCCAAAGAAAATAAATCGGCCGATCGTCAAATTCCCTGGTTCCGTATGGCTGCTGCGCTGGTATTACTGGCGGTGTCGGGCTACCTCATATTTGGGTTGCTAAACAAAGACGGAAATGATGCACTGGTAACAGAATATTTGTCGGAAAAAGACCCACTGGGACTGGGCAGCAGAGGAGGCCAGTCTGCACCCGATTGGGCCATGGCCTTTGAGCGTGGCAACTATAAGCAGGTATCTGAATTGCTGGAGGCTTCCAATAACTTATCTGACAGTGAAAACCTGTTTTTGGCCCTGGCCTATGCCAATACCCTTCGGCTGGAAGAGGCTGCTGAAATTTTATCAGGCTTTGAAAGGGCCAGCCCTTTGAGAGCACAGTCCAGGTTTTACCTGGTGCTTTGCCAATTGAAGCTGGGAGCCCTGGATGAGGCAAAGTCATTGGCTGGAGAAATCATAGACAACCAATCTCACGGTTATGAGCAGCTTCAGAAGCTATCTTTTTAAGCTCGGACTGCCCCTGCTTTTACTTTGGGCCTTTCCGCTTAAAGCCCAGCAAACCGACCTGGACCATGCCAGAACTTACCTTTTGGCAGGACAAATCGAGCAACTGGGAGAAACATTGAATGACCTGGAAAACGAGATACACCAGGCCTCACCGGTCGAGCAGTTTGAGTATTACACATTGAAATGCGAGTATGCCCATTTTCAAGGACTTGATCGGGCAAGTTTCCTGTCCACACTGGAAACCATTCGCCAGACCAATTTCCCTCAATCAATTTCTCATAAAGCAACTGTGCTGCTACTTGCCAAGGCTGCTGGTTATGAGCGACTGGAAGAAGTGCTCACCGAAAGGCTGGCCATTTCAATGATCGACAGTTTGAAAGTATCTGGTGAAAAATACGAAGTGCTCCAAGCTCAGTTAGGCATCTACCTGATGGACAACCTTCATGATAATGGTCGATATGTGGAGTTGGTTGAGAGGGGAAAGCAAGTGATATCCGTTTTGGAAAAGTATGCCTTTAAGCATGGTTTGGTGGAGGCTCACATGCTGGTAGCAATGGGCTATGGAGACTTGAAAGCCTACACCAATGCTCTTGAAGAAGCCAGGAAAGCACTTGAATATTATGAACAGACCCCACAAGTTTTAGTCGAAAGCACCATTGTGCTTTATGACCTGTTGTCGTTGATATACAATGAACTAGGCCAATACAAATTGGCAGAATCTTTTGGGTTGAAGGCCGTGACCCTCGCTGCTGATGAGGAAGATCTTTATGAACAGATTACGCTTAACCTTAACATGGGTGGTTTTTATGGTGAAAAAAAGGGGAGGCTCAAAAGTGCACTGGAATGGTTTTCAAAATGTGAAGTGCTGGCAGAGGGTTTAACAAAACCAGACCCCTTCTTACTCAGTAGAATTTCACAAGCCAGAGCAGTGGCCTTTTTGAATGAAAAGGAATATGATTCGGCTGCAGTGCATATTAATAAAGCCTTGAAAGTTGCTGAAAACCTGGATGGGCAAAATGACTACCTCATTAGCTTGTACATAACCCTTTCTCAAACCTATGGAGATCCGCTCAATAAGAAGAGCAACCCCTTTAGGGCCAATTTTTACATGCAAAAGGCTCGTCAACTGGCACAAAGCATGCCTTTACAATCGAGATTGGCAGGAGAACTGGAGTTAGTTGGAGCCACCAATTTGATTTTGCAAGGGCTCAATGATTCAGCAGTGCATGTAATGAACAACTTTATCTCCCGAGAAGAAAAAAGGTTGGATGAGCAGCGAGTCATTACCAACAGGGATTTGAACCTACTCTTTAGTGCCTATGTCAATAAGGCCACCGGGTGGTTTAGGAAATATGATCTGATACCCCCGGCTCTGGAAGATAGCATGAGGGTGATGTCTAAAAAGGCAATGGCCAGGTATAGAGTACAAAAAGACCCATTTACTGATCAACGAGCAGCGTTGAGAATTGTGATTGACGTGATGATGGAATATGTACTTAGGTATTGGATGGATGTAGCACAAGGGCCGGAAATTGATCTGATAGCCAGTGTTTTTCAAATGAAGCACGATGCCCTGAGTTTGCGCCTGGACAGGGCTGGTGCTGTCAATCAGGAAGACTACGACTCGGTACAAGTACAACTGACTTCGCTGAAAAACCTGGAGGCCTACTATAGCAAAGAGTTATTGCTAACCAATACCGATGAATACCTGGCTCGGGTTCAGGACCAGCTTTTTGAAATACGCACCCAGCTGGCAAGCCTCAAACAAGAGGAAAAACCCTCCTTAACCTCATACCGGGATATTGAGCAACTGAAAAACTCACTCAAACCCAATGAGCTGTACATCGATTGGTTTGTAGGCTATGGGCATTGCTATGGCCTTTTTGTGACCGACAAAGAACACAAGCTAATTCGCAAAAGGGTGATAAATACCCCGTTTAAGAATGATCTTAATTCACTGGCGAAATTGATCGGACGAGAGGGTGTTCTTGAGCTCAATGCTCAGAAACAAGACGAAACTTATGAATTGCTGACCAAATACTATCAAATCCTTTTTGAAGATGCCACAGAAATGCTGCAAGGCAGGGACAGGCTCATCATTTCACCTCACGGTGTACTGCAGCAGCTGCCATTCGAGCTGCTTGTAACCAGTGATACCACCACCACAACCCCTGTCTTTTTAATGGAAGAAAAAGATATCAGGTACACCTATTCGTGGGAATATTTAGTCAATCGAGATAGCAGTGAACAGGTAAAAGGCAATGCCTCTTTTGCCGCTTTTGTATTGGATGAATTTGAAAAGCCAGACACAACAGAATACCTGAGAGACAATGCGGCAGATCTGGAAAATCTGACCCCCTTGCCCTTTGCGGCTGGTGAGTTGAATTATCTCCAGGACAACTTTCAGGTAAAAAGCTTTGGAAAGGGCGACTGTAGTGAAGATGCTTTAAAGACTGAATTGCCCAAATTTGATGTGTTGCATTTTGGCACACACGCCATGCTCAATAACGATTATCCACAGTACAGTTTTCTGCTGTTTGAAAGCGGAGAAGGCATGGGCAATGAAGGCATGCTGGACATTGCCGAGATCATGAATTTAGACATCGATGCAGACCTGGTAGTATTGAGTGCCTGCAATACAGGCAGTAGTCAAAGCTTTGGCCAGAATGGGATGATTTCCATGGCCTATGCCTTTCAATATGCAGGAGCAGGGGCAGTGGTAACAAGCAAGTGGAAAATTCCAGACCAGAGTTCTTTCGAACTGATGACTTATTTCTACGAACATCTTGCGCTTGGAGAAAGAAAGTCTGAGGCCCTTAAAAATGCCAAACTCGACTACCTCGAAAATCAGACTGATGAACTTAAGAAACACCCGTACTATTGGGCCGGCTTTGTGCTGGTAGGTGATGATAAGCCAGTGAGGCTGAAAGCCGCTTCTTCAACCAAAGACATTTTGATGATCCTTGCTTTGGTTTTTATTCTGACCCTGACCCTTTTCATGTACATGAGCTATAGGCAAAAACTACCAAGGCCAAAACCAGCATAATGAATGCCATGGTGCATTGCTTTAGCAGTAAACATGACTCTCCAATACTTGAAAAGTAATCTTGAAATTATAATGGTTGTTTTGCCAGGCTAGAAAAGCCTATTCCTCAAGCAGGCAAACTGAATCAACTCCCTTACAAACTTAACTGATTGATTCACAGGTAGTCCGACTAGTTTAGTTCATAAAAATGAATTGAAATGAAAAAAGTGACTATCATCATTGCGGTATTGTGTCTGTTTTTGGCAGATGCCACCATGGCGCAAAAACGGAAGAAAAACGATTGGCAAGGCATAAATAATGTCACTCTGGAGCAGGGTTTTCCAGCTGCCTATGAAGTGCTAAAAACCTACGGTCTTGGCCTGGATGTCTTTGCTTATGGCCAAAAGCGAATGAAGAGCACTTTTTACATCTATAGCCGGGGAATTCTCGAAGGTCAGGCGCGGGCCAGAATACTGGTTTCTATTGATGATGGCAATCGCATGGACATACAGTTTGTAGACTTTCAAGAAGAAAATAATGGCTATTGGGTTGAAGGAGGGGCTGCTTTGTTCAGTAAAAAAGAGCGTAAAACCCGAAATGAGATGGGCAAGAAAATAGAAGCGATTGTGAACGACCCTGCCTCGTTGAACACCTCGGCCGAAGCCTTTTTTAAAGACCTAAGCGTGAACAGGGCCTTTTTTGCCACGGCAACAGAACTGGCGGGTGATCGATGGTTTGAAAAGTACCTTAAAAACCGCCAAATCTCCTGGATGGTAGTATTTGATGACATTCAGAAAAACAAAGATTCTGACGACTACCAATACAAAGAAGAGTTTTCATACAATACTGAGGCTACTATTGGATCTGCCTCGTCCTTCACCCCATTTAAGGTGGTAAAATATACCAATATGGATGCCAACGTATTGGTTTCAACCGGGTCGAGATTAAAAGTTACGGGCTATTGTCGACAACTCATTTATGACAACTTTATGGGGTTTTATCTGATCGTTACCGATAAGCCCGATTCACCAATTCCTGCCAACAGCCTCCAGGCTGGTAAGAATTGACCTGTCTACCTTAAAAGCTGAATCCGGCATTTCACAAACCTGATATAAAACGTGTGAGAATGACTTGATAAATTCTTGCATTAAAAGATAGATCGCCAATGAAAAAGCCAGACAAACAAAACGAACCCTGGACCAAAAAGACATCGGCACCAGGCTATTTTTTCGCGAACCAGAACGAGTAGCTCTGACCACAGGAAAAGAAAATAAATAGTAGAACCCGATTTAAAAATGGGTTTGTGTCAGTTAAAAGGGGGCTTACGGCTCCCTTTTTTATTGATGTTATGAAAGGAGCTTAGAAGTTTTCTCCTTCAATCTCTTTGCTCTCCTGGTATTCCGACTTTTTAGTGGCGCCAGGGCCCTCGGTGCCACCTGTGAGAAAGAGCCCGTTGCTTTCCGTCAGGATCACAACTGAGCCTGCAATCAGTGCATCGGAAACACTATGCTGAGCCTTCCATTGGCGCAATTCCAGAGTATTGAGCCTGATGGATGTCTTTTTTGACTCAATCAATTCAGAATAATTTTCTTCGGTATACAGCTGGTTTTCACCATCCTGATACTCAATGATTTTCTCAATGCTCTCACTGGTTTCCTTCCCCACCAGGTCTTCAGCAAGCATGTTTTTGATGTTTTCAATGGCTCTCAGACGGGCAGTTCTGAAGGCGATATCTTCAGCATTAGACTGTCTGGTTTGGGTCTTCCTTATAGGACTCTGCCCAAAACCAACAAGCACTCGGTTGCCCTGGCTATCGATGAAAATCTGTGCCCCCAATTTAGAAACCAAAACAGTAGGATCTATGCTGCGTAGGTTGTTGATCACCTTGTCATTCATTTGTTCCTGGCTTGCTCCCAACTGGTCGAAACGGGCTGCCAGATTGTGGTTTTCAGGGCTGTATTTTACGCACACGGCCACCTGATAGTCGTTGCTACCAGCTTCTCCCTCCACTATTTTCACCACGGTCACACCCTTGATCATAGACGATACAAAGGAACTCACATAGTTGTAGAACTGCTCATTGTACATCTGCTCCTTTTGGCCTTCATTCATCTGACTGATATCTCGGTCAGAAACCCCCAGTTCGGCCAGTGCTCTGTCCAGTGAGGCATCTACCACTGCGGCTGCTTTTTCCAGTATGCTGGCCTTTTCCTTGGCCTCCGGGTCGCTGCCCGACCTCATATTGCTTACCAGGCTACTGTTTCGGTTAGAGGTTATTACCTCTCCTGAAAGCCTCAGAATGGCTATTTTGGCGCGAAGCTCTGCTTTGGCAAAGGCAATATTTCTTGAGTTGATAAAACCCGATGAATTGGAGGGTACGGCAGTAGAGGCTACCCCTACCGCATAGACTGAACCATCCGAATTCACATTGTTAAGGCTTTTGCCCGAAGTGGCCAGCTTTTGTTGTACAGCAGCTTTCAGGTTGTCTACCGGGTATTCTACAATTTGGCTATTGTCTATGGTCAGGTCTTCATTGATTACTATGCTTTTGGCAGCTGCCGTAGGCTTAATTTCGGTGGCATCGTCAGGGGTAATACTGCTGCTGCCGGTTTTCTTTTCTGACGATCCGCAGGCACAAAGGCTCAACAAGACCGCCACAACTGTGATGTGCTTGATGTATTTCATAAGATTCATGGATCTATTTTGGAATAAATGGCTTTGTAATAGGTTCTGTGATCGGCCGACTCCCAGGTGCAAAGTGATTCCATGCCCTGGACAAAACCAGCTGAGCTTTCTTTGATCTGCTCAAAGAAGCTTTCATAAAAATCGGCACCTCTGCCAGTCACTTTTTCGCTGGTGGTAATGATGGTTTCAGAACTGATGACACTGCCCTGTATGTAGGTGAGTACGCCCCTCCTGCATTTGACTGTGGCTACCCTGTTCATGGCCGAAGTGGTTTTGCTGCCTTTGGCTACTGATGCCACAGACACCAGAAAGCTGCCCGAATCTGTTTCAACAATCTTAACCCCTTCCGCCTTGAGCGACTTATCAGTTTTCACTTTTTCGCACAGGTCTTGTGCCGAAACAGTGAGTTGAAAGAAAAGAAAGGCCAGGGTTAAAAAGACAATTCTCATAGCTCAAAAGAAGGATTGGCGGTATCACAAAAAGCAGTCAACTACTGCTCTGAATTCTGGTTTTATTGAATTCAATTTCAATAATAACCACCCAATGATTAGTCTGAAGTTTGTGAACCTGCGGTCTTTTCTTGTAAGGCATTGCCTTATGCTACTTTGCCTTATAACCTCCAATGCTTTGGCTATAGGCCAGGAAGGGCAGGTGGTAACTTTGACCACCACCGGCACGGGAACCAATCAAGACAGGGCAGTGCAACAGGCCCTGCGATCTGCCATTGAATCTACCTTTGGCACTTTTGTATCTTCCAAGACTGAGATACTGAACGATGAGCTGGCCAGGGACGAAATTCTCTCTGTGAGTAGTGGCAACATCCAGGAATACGAACTGCTCGCAGCAATACAGCTGCCTTCTGGAGAGTATTCTGCTTCAGTAAAAGCTACCGTAAGCATTACCAAACTAAAAAGCTTTACTGAAAGCAAGGGCGGAACGGTGGAATTCAGAGGCGGTGCTTTTGCTATGAACATTAAGCTCAAAAAATTCAATGAAGAGCAAGAGTACAAGACCATCCAAAACATGCGGCTGGTGCTCGATGAAATATTAAACCGCTCTTTTGATTATGAAATAGAAGCGACTGACCCCAGCTTGATTGATGGAACAGAAGACCAGTGGAGAATCCCCCTGAGGGTGGATGTTAAGGTCAATGGCAATTTTGGAAATTTTGTAACCTATTTCGCGCAAACACTGCGGGGTTTGGCCTTGACGGAAAGTGATGTGGCCGACTATAAAAAAGCCAATAAACCCACTTTCAGAGTCTTTCTTTTTACGGGGGAGAAGGAAAATCAGACAGGTAAACTATTCGAAACCATTAAGTCTGATTCCCAAAAAGCCTTTCAGCTAAACCTGAATGACCAACCTGCCTTTGTGATGGCCTATGATCATCAATCGAAAAACGCAGCCTATAGAACTATTGTAGAGGGTCAGATCAAAGATTGGACTGATGCAGAGGGAGATCTTTTACGTGCGGCAATCAGAGAGATAATGCATAATGCATTGAGCGAACGGTTTGAATATGTAATTGCCGACCTACGGAATATCCAAAGCTATATCGCGATCAAGAATTTGATCCACGATCTGGCTGGTGTCATTCAGAATTTTACAGTGGCCAATGGGGTAGATCAAAGACAGTTGAATGATTATGTGTTGGGAAAAGACCGTCTCGATCGGATCGTTCAGAAAAACTCTATCAAAGTGAACGATTGGTTCAGGCCTGTAATTACTGTATATAATGGTGATCAGGCGAGGGGGGCCAGAGGGTTTTTCCCTGTTTCCTTACATTATGCGGTTAATCAGGTTTACCCCTATAAAAGATCAAAACTTTATGAAGATAAGAGCTATCAAATGCCTCCATATATACCTGCTAAGGAGACATGGCTCGAGTCTCGTGGTAGTGTGGAGCACCCATTGATTTCCCGCAAATTTTTAAAATACAAAGAGGCATATGCGGCCAATCTGACTGAATTCTCTAAGTTTTCAGGGCCTTTAGACATGGTGAAAAGCAAAAATGGTTATAGGAGTACGCTATACCCTTACAATGAACTACCTCCTTTGTGGCAGTATAGTATGGACGAGAATTTTTCTTTCTGGCCTCTTTTGCCGGCCTTATTAAGTAATAATGACTATTTGAGCATGCTATCTGTTATCATAAAAGAGCAGATTGGCGGATATGCTTCCGAAAAACTGGTAACCCAAGAAACCCGAGATAGAATTAATGAGGATCGAAATGAACCTGTCCATTTGGTACTGAGTTTTATACAACCTCATGATGGTAATGGAAAAGTAGCCTCATTCTGGTTTGAAGACATCCGTACACTGGCCGAGATGGAGTCGATTGATGCCTATACTGTAAAGCGAAATTCCCCTAATTAGTACACGCGGTTGTGCTTAGTCAATGGATCAATTATATTGATACCATGGGAAATCAAGTACAAGGCAAGGACGTAGCCCTCATTGCTCACCTAACGGTAGTAGGACTCGTCATAGCCATTATCATGAATAGCAGCAATAAGACCGCATTTGGCTCTTATCATATCCGGCAAGCATTAGGTCTTTGGATTACCTATGTCCTTTATGGCTTTCTTTGGATCTTTTTTTTAATCATCCCCATTATTGGTTGGATCGCAGGCATAGCCCTGGGTATTCTGATGATAGCGATGTGGATTGTAGGCATTATTAATGCCCTTAATGGATATGAAAAGCCAATGCCTGTATTCGGTAAAAAGTATGCCGAATGGTTCAAGTCGGTATAGCAACTCATTTCTACACACTTGCTCATGCACTCCTTCAATGCTAATTGGAGGCGCCTACTAAACGCTCACCCTACTCTATGCCGGGTGGGCAGTAATGGTCATGTGCTGTTCCTGCCGGAATGATAAAAATACTGCTCTACAAACCGTTTTAACCTGTCTGCAAACCTCATCTATAGCATTCACCCTTTATTATTTACTTTTCAGATAGCGGTCTGATCTCAACTGCAATACTTGACAGTTTCCAGGCTAAGAAGAGGACTATAAAAAATTTAAGGGAGTGCCTGAGCCTATTTTTCGCCAGAGCGGACCTTCTTATAAGTAAAAGTCGATGGAACAAAAAGCAGCTTATAGTTTTGAAGTACAGGAAATTGAGGGTGGTAAAAGATTCACCTATGTAAAGGGCAGACATGGTTTTGCAACGGGTTGCTCATTTTTTATTGTGGTAGGCATTGTGGTCATTATTCTTATCAATCTGCTGATGAGCGAGGGTACTAACGCTGGTGAAACAGAAGTTTACCTCGGTGTGATTGTATCGATAATTAGTGCTGTATTATTGGTGCGCTGGACTAACAAAAAAAGGGTGGATGGAGTTTTTGAAATCACGGACACAACGGTAACCGTAGAGGGTAAGTCCTACTCCAGAGAAGACATTCACAACCTGTTTATTGAAGACCCAAAAGGGAAGGCTGGTCAGCGAGCCAGCGGTGGGTCAACCATGGTAGTAGGAGGCAGGGGCATGGCCGGTGCCGTGGCGGTAGGTGCCGAAAGTGCTGCCCGTGGGTTAACCGAAGTCATTCAGATGCTCATTGATGCCATTGGGAAAATCAAATTCAAAATCAAATTCAGATTTGGTGAAAAAGACATTGTGCTGGCGAAGGGGCTCACCGAAAAGTCTTCAAAAGCTTTGTTTGATAAGCTTAAAGAGGAACTCAACTTTGTTTGATGTTGAAGGCCGAAAACTCAATTGATCAGACCCTATTTTAAAAGGCCTTTTCTCAAGAGCCTTCCAACTGAATTTTCGCTGAGTGCTTGTTGGCTTCTTGCCAGATTGCCATTGATTATCACCTGTTCAAAACCCTCTGAAAGCTGATATGGATTGGCATAAGTAGCCGTTTCATGAACTTTGGCAGGGTCGAAAATCACCAGGTCCGCTTTGTAACCTTCGCGGATAAAGCCCCGACTGTTCAGCCCAAAGGTCGTGGCGGGGATACCAGCCATTTTGCTGATGGCTTCTTCCAAACTGAGCCGTTCTTCGTTGACGTATTTTTCAATGATCCTCGCTTGCGTGCCGTGCCCTCTTGGGTGCAGCATGGTAGGAGAACCATCCGAGGCTATCATCACGTGCTGATCAACTATGAATTCATCTTGCAGCTCCTGGTCCATGATGAAGTAAGCACCTGAGGCACCTTGCGGACCTATTTTCATCAGCAGTTCAACGAAAGAGATTCCTTCGTCATCAGCTGCTTTAGCCAGTGTCTTACCTGCATAAGGTCCTGAGCCAAAAAGAGTGGCGTCTGGTCCGTTTCTCTTCATTACTCGTTGTTGCAGAAAGTCCTCCAACTCACTTTCTCGAGTCTTCATGGCCTCCTCAAATTGTGCCTGGGTTTTGGCCCATTTAGGGAATACAATGCCTATACCTGTATAGCTGGCCATGTAAGGATACACATCGGCACTGATTTCAATTCCCCGATTACGGGTGGCCTCAATGATCTTCAGTATTTCCTGACCACGCTCTTTGCCCTTGCCATAGACTACTTTCAGGTGAGAGGCATGCACTTTACAAAACTTACCCAGGTCGATAAGTTCCTGCAAAGAGGCTGCAATGGCCTCATCGTCTTCGTTGCGCATATGGCTGGCCATAATGGTGCCTTGCCCGCCCAATACATTGGCCAGGGCGCTTAGTTCTTGCTTGCTGGCATACATACCCGGTACATATTCCAGTCCTGTGCTGAGGCCATATGCACCAGCATTTAGTGATGCATTTAGCAATTCAACCATTTGCTCGATTTGGGCTTCAGAAGGAGCTTCCAGATCGGTAATGCCCGCCTGCCGCCTAATACTACCATGCCCCGCCAGCATGGCCACATTGAGCTGCAGGCCAGCCGTTTCAAGTGAGTCCATCCATGCCGGTAAATCGTAAGGCTGGCCTTTCAAGCTGGGGTGGTAGCCATCCTGACCCAGGAAGATGGTAGTGACGCCATTGGCTACGAAATTTTCAAAAGAGGTGCCAGATAGCGGGTTGCCATGCGCGTGTACATCGATAAAGCCGGGGCTCACTATTTTGCCTTCAGCATCCAATGTCTGTTTGGCGTTTATTTGCGAAGCCTCCACTTCTCCTATGTAAACGATCTTACCATTTCGCACCAGCAAGTCGGCCTCATAGCGGGCATCTCCGCTGCCATCTACAACCGTTCCATTCAATATGGCCAGGTCGAAATTTGGGTTTTCATTTACCAGCGCATCCAAACGCTCGTTATTGGTGCCACAGGACCAAAGAGTAAGGGTGAGGAATATGACAATGAAATACCGCATGTTTTAATCTCCCCAGCGCCAGTCACCACCAATGCGAAGCTTGAGTTTCAGTCCATTGCCTTCCAAAAACCTTTTGGTGGCCTGGTCGCTCAGCTTTTTGGCTGGAAGCGTATCGGCATCGGCCAGAGCGTAAAGCATCATTGAGCTAAAGCGCACATTGTTACGAATGTGGGTCTCGTTGATCAGGTCGAAGTCGTCACAGTCTGAGTGGTAGCAACCGTAGATCCTGCGTTCCAGGTTTGAGTTGGCAGAGATGTAGGGGATGCCCTGTAGCATAAAGGGTTGGTGGTCGCTGTGCAAGCCGGCACCATTGCTGTTTTCGTTGGTGAAGTAAGTGCCCGTGGTGTCATTCACCATGATTTGACTACCGATGGTATCCAGAAAGGCTTCTGCTTCGGGTCTGCCACCTGCATTATATCCTCGCGGATTGCCTGACATGTCCTGGTTCATCACGTACTTTATTTGGTCTACAGTGCCATTTTCCACAGCATCATTTACATAGGCACGAGAACCCAGCAGGCCTTGCTCTTCGCCCATCCACATCACAAACTCAATGCTGCGCTTGGGTTTCAGGTTCAGAGCTTTGAAGGTGCGGGCCATGTCTAGCACAGCAAATGAGCCAATGCCATTGTCAAGGGCTCCGGTGGCCAGGTCCCATGAATCGAGGTGTCCGCCTACAATTACTTTTTCATCGGGTAGATCGCTGCCTTTCAGCGTGGCTATCACATTACGGGCCTTGATCACATTAGACGTGTTGGTCATGCTAATGTGCGCCCTTTGTCGCTTGCTTTTCAGGGTCTCCTTCAGTGCCATACCGTCTTCCCTGCCAATGCAAACCGCTGGGATAGCAATGAGCTTACCATCAACAGAAGCGGTGCCGGTAAGCAGAACGCCTCCAGGTACCTGATTGATAATGATGATGCCTTTGGCACCATTGTCAGTGGCCAAAGATGTTTTTTCAGAACGGTGCAGGTTTTTGGTGCCTTCCGGGCTGTCGGGCAATACACCAATATAGACCAGGGCTATTTTGCCTTCCACAGCACCGGGTTTGGCTTCATAGTCTGCTTCCAGACCATTGCCCATGTCCACAATCTCTAGCTCCACATCGGCACTTACCGGAGAGGCCGCGAGGCTCACAGAAGAAAATACGTCCAGGTCGCCCCTAAGTGCGCCAATCTCCACTGATACATCACCCCGCATCCAGGTTTCTACTTCAAAGGGGAAGTACCTCACATCGTCAAAACCATAAGACTTGAGGAGATTGAAGGTATATTCTTCTGCTTTGGCGCCATTTTCAGAACCAGTTAGGCGATGACCAATGGTGGAAGTGGCTTCTCCCAAGGTGGCGTAAGCTTTTGAATTGGCCAGCACTTCTTCGTTGATCTTACGGAAGACAGTGGCCTGGTCATCTTTAGGCGGAGTACAGCCCATGACAAGCAGAGATAACAGGGTAATTAGGAATACGTTTTTATTCATGATTGTATCTAGTAGCAGGCTTGAAATTAAAACAAAAAAGCAGACCGAAGCCCGCTTTTTATATGAGATACTTTGAAGTCTTTATTGCGTGTCGTTCACTTTCAGCGTGAGCACCCCTGAAATAATCATAGAAACCCCGCCTACAACAAGAATCATAATGGTTTCGCCACCGAAGAAAGTGGTCAGAATAAAGCCAAGAAGTGAGGCCGCCACAATCTGTGGAATGACGATGAAGAAGTTGAACACGCCTATATATTACTCCATCATGTCTGATGGTAATGATTCGGGAAGGATTGCAAGGAGAATAGAAAGGACAGAGACCGAAATCCTTGAAAATGGTTGATTTATCCCTAGAAATGGTGATGGATTAACGTAGGAGATGACACAATTTTGATTCCATCAAATCTCCAAAGCGATGAAAAGGATACTAATTTTATTGTTACTCACACTTTGTTTTCACGCAAATAGTCAGCAAAAATATACCATAGAGCAGGTAAACGAATTTGAGAAATTTACGGGTTTCAAGGAGGCCTTTTTAAAAGCCGAGGAAGTGAAAGCGCTCTCTTTAAGAGGGCAGTCTTTGACAGAATTACCTCCTGGTATGAGTAAATTGACTTCGCTGGTTTACCTTGATCTCGGAAACAATCAATTTACAGATATCCCTGCCGTTTTGGATAGAATTCCTGGCCTTCAGTACTTGAAAATGGATAGCTGTGCGATCAAAAAAGTCAAGAGAGATTTATCAAGGCTAAGTGAACTTAGTTACCTAGATCTTTCCAGCAATATGCTTTCTACTGTTCCGGCATCAGTTTTTAAGATACCTGGGCTCACACATCTTCATTTAAATAACAATTGGATACGATCGCTTCCTAATCCGAAGAAGACGCCTTATGCCCAATCAAGGCTCGTTTTTTTGAGTCTTATGAATAACAACCTAAGTCAGATACCTGAACAACTCAGCTTTCTCAATGACCTGGCCGAATTAGATATATCCCACAATAATATCCGCAAAATCACCGAAGATATTATTGGGTTAAAACAACTCACACTGTTGTCATTGATGCACAACCCTATCAAATCAATAGATCCGAACTTCTTTGAGCTTAGAGAACTGCAAAACCTCTCAATATTAAGTAGTCGTTTTTCAAGCCTGCCTGCCAAGGTCAGTAACTTTGAAAAACTTGAAACCTTACTCATTGGGCACATGAGGCTCCCGGAGAGTTTTAAAGAATTGAACCTTCGAAAACTGGCGTTTTTAGGATCAAGTTACAGTACACTTCCAGATGTCGTGTATAGTCAAAAGAACCTGGAATTCCTGTTTTTATCGGGTAATGAGTGGAATGATGAGACATTAGTGAAAATCGCTGGATTCAAAAAACTTGAAACCTTGCATCTGGCGCGAGCAGGCCTTGAGGTGTTGCCAGAGTCTATATTTCAATTACCAAACCTAAAGGAGGTGAACCTGAGTGGTAATGAGATCAGCAATGTACCTACCAAAATGGGTGATCTGGCACATTTGAAAGAACTCAACCTTACGGACTCCCCGTTGAAGGGCAGAGCCATCCTAAGCCTGAAAAAAGCGCTACCCAGAACCTCTCTTGTCTATTTTGATACCGATATGTCCCAGAATTTCAGGTCATTACCAATACAAGACGATTTCCTGATGAACTATTACCAGATGATGGGGGCTTGCGAGGCAGGTGATGCCAATGCATGCTTTGAGTTGGGCAATTTCTTTGAGAGCAATGCCGATTATGGCCTTGCCGAAAAAGTGTACAAAAAAGTATCGGAAAGTGCTGCAATGCGTGGTACTGCTGAATCAATGGTATGTAAACTGCGCATTGCCGATATGTATGACGATATAGATGGCGAAAAAGCCTTTATCTCTGACTTCAAAAGGAGAAAATATACCGACTGGGATGATTATGTGAAGACCTACGAAAGCAATAAGGCTTTGAAGTTATACATAGACATTTGTAAAAGTCAGGCTCATGATAAGGCGGGCCAGGATATCCAGAAAAAGGCAGCTGGACTAGTTTACAAAATGTATGAGAATATCATAGCCAATCTTGAAAATATATATTCAGAAAACGGTCGTGAGATTGAACGGTTGATTGAAGGGGTAGGGAATATGGAAGGTGTATCTGCTGCCGGAGATATGGTGCTCAATTCCGCCACAGAAACGGGGGGCGCAGTTGTAGGAGCAATCGGTTCTTTGTTTGGAAAAGTAGCAGCTGATAGCAAGGAGTCAAAAATAGCCAAAGTCAAGGCAGACAATCAGGCTTTGGAGACTGAGATTCTCAGGCTTAAAAACCTGGCAAACAGCTACATGTCTAAATAGTATCATAATGCGACTTCTAGTACTGATTTTCATAATCTCTCTGCCACTAAAAGGGCTTGCTCAGATAGACCATCAGCATTTTCGGGACAGGTCGGCCAGCTGTAGAATAGACCATAGTGAGTTGATTGATGAGTTGCGTGATTTGAAAAATGAACGTGACCAATCCATGAAAGAATATAGGAAGGGCCTTTTTTGTAGCATGTGCAGTCGCTCTAAAACACAAATAGAGAAAGAGGAGAAAATGACCTTTGAAGAACATGTAAAAAGTGTTAGTGGTGAGGTTATTTCTGCTCCTCCAGAACTCATCGAAAAAAAATGGCAGGAATATCAAAACAGAATACAGCGCATTGAGCAGCGGGTAGATGGTAAGAGGCTGGCTTGTGAGCGGATTGATATGGACTATAAAAAGGCAGTAGACAGAGAAAATGAGAGGCAAAGAAAAGCTGCTCTGGAAGCTCAAAGGAAGCAGCGGGAAGAAGCCAAAGCCAAGCAACAGGCAGTCGAAGAGGAACGCCAACGAGAAATAGATGAAGAATTGGCCAGGCAGAAAGAAGCAGAAGAGGAGCGGCAGCGTGCGATTGAGGCAGAGCAGGCCAGGCAAAGGGCCTTGGTTGAAGCGCAATTGGAAAGACAAAGACAACAACAGGCTAAGATAGATCAGGCTCAAAGGGAGTTTGACCAACGCACCCAAGCTTCGGCACAGAAGACGCAGAACAGGCTCAATGCACACAGAGCCAACTCCGGTCTGAAAGATGACCATATAGCTGATTATAGCTCGCGTGCCAGCCGGCAAAGTGGTATCAATACCGATCGTATTGAATCAGAGGTATTTGACGATTCATACGCAAACCGTTTTGAGACAGGCAGACGGGTAGACAGGCAGAGTGAGGTGCTGGGAGGACTTATGAGTGATCCTTACGAGGACCTTCCTTATGAAGACGAGGGCCTGTTTGGCTTATTCGGTAACGATAACGACTTCTTGCCTGAAAATGGTTTTAGTGCTTTAAGAAAGGCCACTGGCTACTTCAAGAAAAAAATGTCTGATTATTTCGAATCTATTCCGTCAAATGCCCTTTCTCAGGGTCTAAGCGCATTGGTAGGGAGCCAGGCTTCGGAAAACTTCGGATCAATCTGGAATATTGCTGAAAAAGGACGGGCAGTGATCGAAAGCATCAACTCTTTTGATGCCAATAAAATAAAGGCAGCATATGACGATCTCAATTCAGAAATCGGTAGATCGGTATTGAAACTCACACCAGGTGGGAACAAGATACTTAAGGTGCATGAGGTATATAGTTCACTTACCGGAAGTCAGTTATTCAAGGCTGTCAACAATAGTAAGTTTGTACGATTCAGCAAAGACTTTCTATACTATTCATTTACCGGCAAAAATCTTTATGACTGCGTTTCATGTGATCACTAGTATGAATTTTTTTCGCTATTTCTTAGTGTTTAACCTTTTCACTACCGGTATGACCGGGGTGAATGCGCAAGAGCAAAAAATAACCAGGCAAGACCTGCTCAGCCTGGTTGAATCTGAGAGCATCGAAACCTATGATTACTTTACAGCGGGAAATTACCCCTGGAATTTTTCAATTTTAGACCCAGGTTTTGTATTAGTACCTGCCAATGGCGGTGTAATGATGGCCGGATGGGATGCCTGGTTTCTCGAGCCCCAATCAAAGAAGGTAATGGCAGTTTCAACCAGTATAGCTGACACCTCAGTGTATGTTGTTTCATATGATAAGAGCGGAATTTTTCTTTATAAACTCAATAAGGCCGGAAGTAATGAACAGACGCAGCAACTGGCACGTCTCGACAGTGGTATCTACAACCTAAGTTCCTCTTTGGGAGCCACATACCTCTGGGGATTAAACAATTCTGGCTGGCACTTGTGGAGAGTGCAAGGTGCCGAATTAGGTTTGAAACCACTGTATCACACTGATAAAGCGATAAACGATTTGACTTTCATTAATGCAGACAAAGTGCTTCTGGCCTGTGATAGCAGCCTTGTAGTAGTAGGTGAGAATTTTGCTCCAACTGAGACCATGAGCTTTGATTCACCTATTGATGGAGTGGCTATAGACCAGGAAGGCCTGGTCTACGCTTCACTGGCAATGGGTGTGCTTAGAATTAATTCTTTAAAAAACGAAGAAATCAGGCCCATTGCCAATCTCATCCATGGGCCATTAAAATTCTACAAGGGGCACCTCTATATTCATTGGAGAGAGTATCATCAGGTTGTTAAGCTCAAACCGAAATAATTACTCACTATATGGTTCTCCGTGCTTATTGCGTATCGTTCACTTTCAGCGTAAGCACCCCTGAAACAATCATAGAAACCCCGCCTACAACAAGAATCATAATGGTTTCGCCATCGAAGAAAGTGGTCAGAATAAAGCCAAGTAGTGAGGCCGCCACAATCTGTGGAATGACGATGAAGAAGTTGAACACGCCCATGTAGTAGCCCATTTTGTCGGAAGGTAAAGAGCCCGAGAGAATGGCATAAGGCACAGAGAGAATACTGGCCCAGGCGATACCTATTCCTATCATGCTCAACCAGAGCAGATCTGGGTCTTGAACAAAGTAGATTGAGATAAGGCCTATTCCTCCACAAAAGAGCGCAATCATATGGGTGATTTTGCGACTGGTTTTTCTGGCCACAAAAGGAATGAGAATGGCTGCTAAGGCTGCGATACCATTATAGCCTCCAAAAAGGACGCTCACCATGTCGGCACCTTCATTGTATAAGGCCGATGAGGTATCCTCGGTGCCATACACATGCGAAGTAACCGCTGATGTGGTGTAAATCCACATGGAGAACAACGCAAACCAGCTAAAGAACTGTACCACCGCCAGCTGTATCATGGTCTTGGGCATGGTGTTAAAGTCCTTGACAATGTGCACCAGTGCAGACCCCGTTTGGCCAGCTGACACAAGGCTTAAACCCAACAGATGTGCTATACCGAAGAAAATGAGCCCACCTCCCAAAACGTGTAGCTGTGGGTCAATGCCTGTGATGGCTACTATGGTGGAGAAAAGAGCCCCTAATGAAGTAAGAATGAAGCCGATCCTTTGGAATTTTGACTTAAAAAACGGAGTCTCTGCATCAGTCATGGCGGGCTGGTCATGATCTTCATCGGCTTCCGGAGGGTATTCTTTAGTAGAAAAAACGGTCCATAGTACAGTGATAAAGTACATGGCACCGCCTATATAGAAAGCGTATTTTACTGAAGGTGGAATCTCACCCTCAGGCGCAGTGTTGGGTACATTGAGCCAATTGGCAAATATCCATGGCATAAAAGAGGCTACCAGAGCACCAATGCCTATGAAGAAGCTTTGCATGGCAAAACCTGAGGTGCGCTGTTCATCGGGCAATAGATCGCCTACAAAAGCCCTGAAAGGCTCCATGGTGATGTTGATAGAAGCATCCATAATCCATAACACGCCCACAGCCATCCAAAGCGTGGCCGAGTTGGGCATAAGCAAGAGGGCCACTGTGGCCAGTATGGCACCTAATGCAAAATAGGGTCTTCTACGACCCCATTTTGGATGCCAGGTCCTATCGCTGTAGTAGCCTACAATAGGCTGCATGATGAGCCCGGTCACCGGTGCGGCCAACCAGTAAATGGCCAGGTTTTTAGGGTCGGCACCCAGCGTTTCAAATATTCTACTTGTATTGGCGTTTTGAAGCGCAAAGCCCATCTGGATTCCCAGAAATCCAAAACTCATGTTCCAGATTTGCAGGAAGTTCAACCTTGGTTTAGTAGCCATATCCTCTTTTTTGGTTCAAAAAATAATTCTCCAGCCCTACTACCAACTCACCGTGATTTCTTCGTCTGTATATGCTGTTTCAATATATCGAATACCATCAATGCTCAGGTGCTTTTTATCCCTTTGTGGCAGCGGGTCAAACTCTTCTATGGGGTCTAGCAATGTGAGATCTTCGGAATTGACAGCCACTTTAGTGCCATTGACTGTGAAAGCATCTGCTACAAATCCGTGGAGATAGACCCTGACTTGATCAAAGCCAGAGGCTGCATCGCCTTCTTTGCTGCTCAAGGTCAGGCTACCTGATTCACCATCAAAGTGTACGGTGCGTTCGAAGTACTGCCCCTGCTGAAAGTCATAGGTTTCTCCATCGTCTTCATAAAGTGCCTGACTGGTTTTCACATTCCCAAAGTACACATGCAAACGCAGCAGCCCATCGTGCTTTTCACGGGTATGCAGTACTTCCGACTGCATGGGAATGATGGCCCCCTCTTTGGCATATACCGGCAGGTCTTCCATACTGGTTTCCACCACATGATGTTGCTCACCTGCTACTTTTTCATCGGTAAAGAACTGATACCAATTGCCTGAGGGCAGGTAAATCTTGGCAAATTCCTGGGTGCTTGTGGTTGGGCTCACCAACAGCCATTCGCCTAGCGTAAAGGCATGGGTGGCATTGCCATGATATATTTCTTCTTCCTGGTGATAGTTGATGGCCAGCGAGCGATTGATAGGCATGCCCGTAAGGTGCGCTTCTCTAAACAGCGCATAGTGAAAGGGCATCATTTTATATCGCAGGTTGATATAGTTTCTGGAGATTTTCTCTACCTCTTCACCATAAGCCCAGGGCTCAGAGTCACGACTGTTGATCATGGAGTGCACTCTGAAAAATGGCGCAAAAGAGGCCAATGCCAGCCAACGTGCAAAGAGAGCAGGGCTGCTTTCCTCTACAAAACCGCCTACATCATAGCCAGCAAAGGGGACACCCGTAAGGCCAAGGCTATTGACAATTCGCTGACCGAGCAGCATGTAATCGTCACCGGCTACATTGTCGCCTGTCCAAACAGCTGAATAGCGCTGAACCCCGCTAAAACCCGATCGGGTGAGCGTAAATGGCCTTTTGTTGGGCATGAGTTTTTTGGCCCCTTCATAGGTGGCGCGTACCATCTGCATGCCGTATACATTGCGCGCTTTGAGATGAGTGGCCTGCTGACCTTCATAATCAAACTCGATCATGTCGGGCATGTCTTGCCCCCAACAGGCGGGTTCGTTCATATCATTCCAAAAGCCCTCCAGGCCCATGTCAGTGTAGTACTGCATTTCTTTGCCCCACCATTCGCGGCCCTTTTCAAGGGTGAAATCGGTGAAATGGCTATTGCCTGGCCATACGCTGGCTTCGTAGTTGGAACCGTCAGGGTATTTCACAAAAATGTTTTCTTCAAGGCCTCGCTCATAAGTACCATAACCTTTCTCAGTTTTGATACCCGGGTCCAGTATCACCACTACTTTGAAGCCCATGCCTTCCAGTTTTTCAATCAGGCCTTTGGGGTCAGGAAAGGTCTTATTATCGAATGTGAAGGCCTTGTAAGCCTCCATATAGTGGATGTCCAGGTAAATGACATCGGCCGGAATTTGCTTGTCCCTGAAAGTCTTCGCCACTGTTTCCACCTCAAAATCGGGGTAGTAGCTGTAGCGGCACTGCTGAAAACCCAGGCTCCAGAGCGGTGGCATTTCTATCCTGCCTGTTAGCTGGGTATAATGCTTAATCACATCGGCCACCGTATCGCCCTGAATAAAATAGTAATTCAGGTCGCCACCCTCAGCACTGAAATAGCTGAAACGCTCATTATTAGAGGTGCCGAAGTTGAAATGTGTTTTGTAGGTATTGTCCAGAAAGATGCCGTAGGGCCTGCCTTCTAAAATACCAACGTAGAAGGGAGTAGATACGTAAAGTGGATCTGTATCATTATCGAAGCCAAAGGAATCGGTATTCCAGTTGTCGAACGATGCCCCTCTGCGATTTACTCCTCCGGATTTTTCACCCAGTCCGAGGAAGATTTCATCTGTACCAAGCTGCTTATAATTGGTGACTTTATGTCCTAGCCAGCTAATGCCGAAGGTTTCGTCATCGGCATTGAGCAATTCACCCTTGCTGTTTTCAAACCTGAGCCCAAAGGCCGACTTGTTAATATGACACTTGATGGCTCCGGTGTTCATAAGGAGTGAGTCAGCGGCATCTACAAAATGGGTTTCTGTACCTGTTGGCTCAAGCACGACAGAATAGGGGTACTCGTCAAATTCATCGAATTGCGAAACCTGCACTCTGATGATATTGGCAGTATAGGCAGTTAACTGGAACTGACGGTTGTTTGCCTTACCGGCAACCTGTCCTTTATTGGTAGACAGGTGGTCTATGCTACCCACTGTATCATTTCTGAAATTCATGTATTCTTCTTAGTTCTATCTATGGCTGAAACAGCCTAAAAGCGGATAATATTAGGCAAAATAAATCAGGGAAAGAAAGCGATACAGTGGGCTTTTGGCACTATCGGGGTCAAATCATGCAATGCGTTTCTTTCAAACGTTTGCAAGCATTTGTAAAAAAATTGGCTTATGCTCTTGTAGATGAACCTCGGGCGATCAATTGGGTGTCGAGGATTCGAATCTTGCTTTTGGTGGGCTCTTCTTTTGAGGCCAGTTCTTGAAACATCAGCTTTACCGCTTCTCTACCCATTTCATAGCCAGGCTGCTCCACACTGCTCAAGTCGATGAGTGAAGAAAACTGCCAGTTGCTGAAGCCCACAATGGCAATGTCGTAGGGTACGTTCAGACCACTGTCTTTTGCTGCTTCAATGGCACCGAGGGCGGCCATGTCATTGTTGGCAAAAACGCCATCAACAGCCTTGCCGGTTTCCAGCAGGTGCTTAAAATACTTGTGCGCCAGTTCCTTGCTACCATCTCTGCATTCAATGATCAGGTCTTCGTCTATCGGAATCTCATGGTCTTCCAGGGCAGAAATGTAGCCTTCCTTCCTTTTACGGCTGATAATCAGATTATCGGGCCCTTCCAGGTGGGCAATGTTACGACAACCCTGGTCAATCAAGTGCTTGGTAGCATCATAGGCGCCTTGATAGTCGTCTACCACTACGCTTGAAGCATTCATGCCCTCTACCAGGCGATCGAAAAAAACGAGTGGTTTGCCTTCGCTCACAACCTTTTGCAGGTGTGCCAGGTCGGCTGTTTCTCTGGAGATAGACACGAGTAGCCCATCTACGCGTGCTCCCATCAGGGTATCTATGCAATCGGCCTCACGCTCATACGATTCGTTCGACTGACAAATCATGACATTGTAACCCTCGCTCATGGCCTCATCTTCTATGCCGCTGATCACAGTAGAGAAGAAAAAGTGAACTGTTTCCGGTATTACCACCCCAAGTGTATTGGTCTTTTGGTTGCGAAGACTCAGTGCAATGGCATTGGGCCTGTAGTTGTATTTGTTGGCCAGGTCTACCACTGATTTTTTAGTGGCAGGGCTAATGCCCGGGAAGTCTTTCAAGGCCCTCGAAACGGTTGAACAGGAGATGTTCAGTTCCTTGGCGATGTCTTTGATAGTTACCTGGCCGCTCTTCATGGATGGTTTTTGGTACAGATTATTCTTTGGGCTTCTTACGAATTTACACCTATATATTTCGATCCAAGGCGGTGCAGCAAAATTTTTTAAAATTTTATTTTAGCGGAAAACGGCTCTGTTGAGGCTGTTTCAAACGTTTGCAGAATTTAACTCTTTGTGGCTGAAGTGCTTGAAGAATTGAAACTTTATAAGAGATTGCCTACTTTAACGTAGTCAAAAGCATTAACGCTGAACATTTAAGGCATTAAAGTATTGACAGTAATTTCCTCCATTTCTATTATAGTTTACTTTACTTAAAGCGCTCTCGTAGCGCTTTAAGTGCTTTTTGGAGGTAGTTTTAAAGAATAATTTTGTGGTTTTCGCAACTGATTTTTGCATCTTTGCCACGCATTTATTGAGTTAAATAACCTTACAATATCATGTCGAAATTCAGAAGCGGTGTTCTTTACGGCCAGGAGCTTATAGACTGCCTCAACTACGCCAAAGAAAATGAGTTTGCCCTGCCAGCGGTGAACGTTATAGGCACCAACAGTATCAATGCTGTATTAGAAGTTGCAGCCAAGGTAAATTCACCTGTGATTGTTCAATTTTCGGTAAGTGGAGCTGCCTTTTATGCCGGTAAATCATTGAGCAATGAAGGCCATAACGCTTCAATTCAAGGCGCCATTTCTGGTGCCATGCACGTACACCTGATGGCCGAGCACTATGGTGTGCCGGTGATTTTGCATACCGACCACGCTGCTAAAAAACTGTTGCCATGGATTGATGGCCTGCTGGATGCCGGAGAGAAGTATTATGAGACCCACGGTCAGCCTCTTTTCAGTACCCACATGCTCGACCTTTCTGAAGAGCCGTTGGAAGAAAACATTGAAATTAGCTGTAACTACCTGAAGAGAATGGATGCCATTGAAATGGGCATTGAAATTGAACTGGGTATCACGGGTGGTGAAGAAGATGGTGTAGACAATACCGATGTAGATTCTGATCGCCTTTATACACAACCTGAAGAAGTAGCCGAAGCATGGGATGCTTTGAGAAAAGTTGGTAAGATTTTTACTGTTGCTGCCTCTTTTGGTAATGTACATGGTGTTTACAAACCAGGTAATGTAGAGTTGAGACCCGACATTTTGAAAAACTCTCAGGAGTACATCCAGGAGAAATTTGGCACTGAAGAAAAGCCGGTATACTTCGTATTCCATGGTGGTTCAGGTTCTGAGCCAGAAAAAATCAAGCAAGCTACCTCTTATGGTTCTATCAAAATGAACATCGATACAGATATTCAGTGGGCATTTTGGGATGGCGTACACGGCTATTACAAAGGCAAGAAAGACTACTTGCAGGGCCAGATTGGCAACCCTGATGGTGATGATGCTCCTAACAAGAAAAACTATGACCCTAGGGTGTGGTTAAGAAAAGGTGAGGACAGTGTAGTAACCCGACTTGAACAGGCTTTTGAAGAGCTCAATGCAATAAACAGAAACTGATTTTAACTCAGTTAGAAAGTAAAAAGGCGACCCATGGTCGCCTTTTTTTATGTCTAAGATTCAGTCGATAAAACTGGAGAGCTCAATGTTTGATGAGATTTTAAACTGACTTTTAATATTAAAATCGTGTGATTAATATTTGTCTTAAATAACGATTGAAATCTGGGAATTCAGGCAGAACTAAGAGTGTCTGTTCAAATCAGTTGGAAGCACTTCTTTTTAATCAAATAGATAGGATCTTCGCTATTCGGAACTCTTCTGTACCCAGGCGCTTTTCTTCCTTAATAGCATCTCCGATGGGCGTATAAGTAATCTTGTTATTGATGATGCCCACCATCTCTTTCGAGTGACCATTCCTTAAACCTTCAACTGCAGCTACTCCCAGTCTGCTGGCCAGTACGCGATCTATAGTAGTGGGCGAGCCTCCTCTTTGAAGGTGGCCGAGCACTGTCACACGGATGTCGAAATAGTCGAGTCTTTCTTTTACCTGCTTAGCTATGTCATAGGCATTTCCCAGGTTACAACCTTCCGCCACTATCACCACATTAGAAGCCTTCTGATTGGCAGCTCCTTTGTTCAGGCGTTTCACCAGTTTGTCCATGCTCCAGTTATGCTCTGGCACGATCATGCCCACAGCACCACCGCCTATGGCTACGTTCACGGCTATGAAGCCCGCATCGCGCCCCATCACTTCTATAAAGAAAAGGCGGTCGTGAGAAGAAGCGGTATCCCTGATTTTGTCAATGGCCTCTCTGGCTGTATTACAGGCAGTGTCAAAGCCAATGGTAAGGTCAGTACCCGCCAGGTCATTGTCGATAGTACCTGGAATGCCAATTACAGGCACATCAAATTCCTGGCTGAATATGTCGGCTCCGGTAAAAGAACCATCTCCACCGATGACTACCAGTGCATCCAGTTCATGCTTTTTGAAGTTTTCATAAGCCTTGGCACGGCCATCCATGGTGCGGAATTCATCGCTGCGGGCAGAGCCTAGAAAGGTACCTCCACGACTCAAAATATTAGATACCGAACGTACGTAGAGTTGTTCAATCTTGTCGCTGATGAGGCCGTCATATCCTCTGTAAACTCCATAGACCTCTATTTCATAGTAAATGCATGCCCTTACCACAGCCCTTACCGCTGCGTTCATACCAGGTGCATCACCCCCAGAGGTAAGCACGCCTATTCTTTTGATCGAGTCGCTCATCTTTGATTTTCGAAAGGTCAAAAATAGGTTTTTCAACCAGAAACCACAGTCGGGTACTGCGCATTAATTTGTGCAATCGATTGTAATGCAGCTAGATAGCCCTCTGGTTTGCTACTGAAAAAAGGTAAGTGATAATTAGAGTCTAATTAAACTCCTTCTGCCACTACCTCTTTCACATCGTTGGGCATCATGCGCTTGAGTAAGTTCTCAATGCCTGATTTGAGGGTGACAGTAGACGCAGGGCAGCCACTGCAAGAGCCTTGCAGGTTTACTTTTACTACGCCTTCCTGAAAAGAAGCAAAAGTGATGGCACCACCATCTTGCTCTACAGCTGGCCTGATGTATTCGTCCAGTATGCCCTTGATTTGTTTCACGGCTTCAGAGTCGTTGGCATCGAAAAGTGGGTCTTCGTCAAACTCTTGGAGGATCAGTGGTTTCTCTGCTTCCAGATAAGGCTTGATCACTGCACGCACGGTGTCCTGGATTTCAATCCAATCTATATCCTCAGCTTTGGTTACAGTAACGAAATTGCTCATGTAGAAAACGCGTTCTACACCTTCCAGCTTAAACAGCTCCTGGGCCAGTGGCGAATCACCAGCAGACTCTTCATTGGGGTAGTCAAAGCTAATGCCGTCTTGCAATAGCATAAAGTTCACCACAAATTTCATGGAGTTAGGATTGGGATTCTTCTCCATGTATATGTTTACAGCTCTCATAATTCCTTATTAGACTTGAGTAACTGCAAAGTTAGGGGAAAAGTTCTGGTGTCAAGTCAATTCTTAGCCGCTTGTTTTGCGAACGTGAATATTAGGGCAGACAAATGCAGAAAAACTACCTTGATCCATAGCCAGGGATCGATTTCTAACAAAGAAGCACCTCCGAAGGCACCACAATGTTCCGGCATTTTCGGGAAAGTCTGACCTTATGCTTCTCGCAGTTCGCCCTCTGTTTTGGCCACAATGGTAGAAACAGTAGCGTCACCAGTTACATTCACCACGGTTCGCAGCATATCCAGCGGCCTGTCAACCGGGAAGAGTATGGCTACCCAGGCAGGGTTTAGGCCCACACTTTGAAGCACCAGAATCATCATAATAAGACCCGCACTAGGCACCGCTGCCGAGCCAATAGAGGCCAGCGTGGCTGTCAATACAATGGTGAGCTGCTGCGTAAAAGACAAGTCTACCATGTGCATCTGCGCCAGGAATACCACTGCCACAGCCTGGTACAAGCTGGTACCATCCATGTTCACAGTAGCACCTACTGGCAGCACAAAGCTGGACACGTTCTTAGATACACCCATGTTGTCTTCTACACATTCCATGGTTACGGGCAGGGTAGCCGCGCTTGAGCTGGTAGAGAAGGCCATGAGCTGGGCAGGGCCCATGTTTTTAAAGAACTTGCGATAGCCAATGGTTTTCACTACCACCTTCATGATCAAGGGATAAAAAGCAAAAATCAGAAACAGCAGTCCAAAAACGAGCACGGCTGAGTAAGAGGCCAATCCTTTAAATATCTGAATTACTTCTCCGGGAGTATCGGCCATTTTAGCGATGATACCGGCCAGCAAAGCGAATACGAAGAAGGGTGCGGCTTTCATGACAATGTCCACCATTTTGAGGAATACCTCATTGGTGCCGTTGATGAAGCCTGCCAGTCCTTTCACTTTTTCATCGGGGATCATGGCCATGGTGATGCCAAAGAAGATGGCAAAGAAAATGACCTGTAGCATTAGCTGCTGATTGGAAAGCGACAATACAATATTTTCAGGCACCATATTGACGATAAACTGAAGCGGACCAGCATCCTTGTTTTGAGAAGCGGCTGCCATTTTAGCCGCTAGATCGGCCTTGGTGGCTTCGTCCATCTCTAATTCACCGGCTTCTACATTGCTGTATTTTGGGTCGTTCAGGAGGTTCTTCCCATCCAGAATTTCTACGCCATCCGTTTCGGCTACCCAAGTTTCGTATTGCAGCCTGTTTTTGATACGTGACTCTTCGTCAATGAATTTACCTGGCTGAAAAACATTTACTACCAGCAGGCCTACTCCCACGGCCGTCACCGTAGTGATGAGGTAAAAGCCCAGGGTTTTGCCACCCATACGGCCTAGCTTCGACATGTCTTTTAAGCTGGAAATACCGCTGATGATGCTGAAAAGCACCAAAGGCACGGCTATGTACTTCAGCATGCGGATGAAAATCTGACCAAATGGATCGATCCAATCAATGGTAAACTGATTCCAACCCAGGGCGCTGGAAGTGAAGGCCCAAATCACACCGGCAAGCAGCCCAAGCATGATTTTTACGTGCAATGGAAGTTTTTTCATGAGAAGTTTTCAGCTAAAAATTACAGGCGATTAGTCTTGCTAATTAGCAAATAATCAGCAATAACCAAAGCTGCCATTGCTTCAACGATGGGCACAGCACGTGGCACCACACAAGGGTCATGACGGCCTTTTCCTGATACAGTAACGCTTTCTCCTTCTGTATTGATGCTCTCCTGGTCGCTCATAATGGTGGCAACTGGCTTGAAGGCGACATTAAAGTAGATGTCTTGCCCATTAGAGATGCCCCCTTGTATGCCTCCGGAATAATTGGTGCGGGTTTTCACTTCGTCACCGTCTTGGTAGAAGGCATCGTTATGCTCTGAACCATTGAGCTTTACCCCTTCAAAACCACTGCCAAATTCAAAGCCTTTTACGGCATTGATGCTGAGCATGGCCTTGCCAATTTCGGCATGTAGCTTGTCGAAGACGGGTTCGCCTAGTCCGGCAGGTACGCCCTGTATCACTCCCGTCACGATTCCACCAATGGTATCGCGGTTTTTGCGGGTTTGGTCAATCAGCGCTATCATGCGTTCGGCTGTCTCCGGGTCGGGGCAGCGTAAAATATTGTCTTCAGATTTGGCCAGGTCCATCTCGTGGTAGGCCTTTTCCAGGCGCAGGTCACCTACCTGGCTCACATAAGCTTGTGAGATGATGCCTTCATGCTTGAGCAAAAGCTTGGCAATGGCACCGGCAGCCACCCGGGCTACAGTTTCACGGGCAGAGCTGCGGCCTCCGCCACGGTAGTCTCTCACCCCGTATTTGGCGTGAAAGGTATAGTCGGCATGAGAAGGGCGAAACTTATCGGCTATATGCGAATAATCCTTGCTCTTCTGGTCCTGGTTGCGAATGAGAATGCTGATGGGAGTACCGGTAGAAACACCCTCGAACACACCAGAGAGAATCTCAAACTCATCGGCCTCTTTGCGTTGGGTGGTAATTTTAGACTGTCCTGGTTTTCTTCTGTCCAGTTCAGCCTGAATAAAATCGGTATCGATGGCCAAACCGGCCGGGCAGCCATCAATGATCACCCCCAATGCAGGGCCGTGAGATTCACCATAGGTGTGAATCTTAAAGAGATTGCCGAAACTACTTCCCATGAATTACTTTTTGAAGAATATATAACCAGCGCCCGCTAACATAGCCAATATCAAAATATTGGCAAGCACTCCCAGGGTATTACTTTTCTTTAGGCTGGTCAGATTGTTAGAGGCCAGGTCTATGTCGTCATAAAATGAGCCCAGGTCGGTTGAAGAGATGTTGTCATTTTTCTTGCTCTCCCCAGTCACTTCAAACTGAATGCTGGAGGTGAGTGTATCGTAGCTTTCTGTTTCTGGGTTAAAGAATACCCAGTTGAAATAGTCGCCCATATTATAGCTGCCCGGCTCATTAGGTATGCCGAAATAGCTGAACTTTTTGGTGCCAGTCACCATGCCATTGCCCCTGTTGATGTCTTGTGTGAAGTTGGGAGGATAGAAGTCTATTTTCTTGTCTTTGGCAATGTCTGGGTTGCCTATGCCGGCAATGTTGCCTTCTCCATAAATGTTGAAGTTGTACTCAAAGCTGGAGCCGGTTTCAACGGTGGTTTTGTTTATGCTTTCATCGAGCTCAAAATTGCCAATGGCGACTTGCTCTTTCAAGGGGTGGGGGGGCAGTGCTTTTACCTTCACGCTCTTTTCACGGGTATAGAAGGTTTTGAAGTCTTCCTGCCTGTCTCGGCCAAAAAATGAGGGCGATTTAGCCACTCTGTATTTGATCATTTCAAAGGGCACGGAAGGGAAGTTGATGGTTTCCAGGTTCAGAGGATAGTAAGCCGCCTGATAAATCTTGTATCGGGTATAGCTTTTCCCATTGATGTTTACACGCTCTCCATAAATGTTCTCAATGTTGAAGTTCTCTTCCCAGGCATTTTCAGGACGAATGTCTTTCAGAATTTTTGAAAGCTGCTTGCCTGCTTCATAAAACTGAAGGGGGGCACGGTTGGCATCGGCTACATAAAAGGCAAAAGTCATCGTGAAGCCTTCGCCTACAAATACCTCGTCTTTATCGGTACTTAGGGCCAGGAAGGCATCTTCTTTTACGTCTACAAATTCGGCTGGTCGTTCATCGCGCTCCCGGCCAAACAAGCGATCCAAAGGATCTCTTCTGCCCCTGCGACTGTTTTGCCTGCGGTCTACTGCTGGCCCAATTTTCACAGTTTTGCCTTGAGAGCTCACCGTTTTGCCGTTTACCTCCATGCTAAAAGGCGCTATGACAACATTTCCTTCTTCAAGCGGAATGTATCGCTGGATGATGCTTTGTTCGCTGCTAATGCGCCCGTTGATGTTGCTGCTGCTGCTTGACGAAGAGGTGCTTCGTTTTACCAGACCGTCAATATCGGGGAAATCTGAATAGCTTTTCAGAGAAGTGTTTCTGATGGTCACCTTGATGGTGAATATCTGGTTGATCCCAATTTCATCAGGACCCAATTCAACAGAAACTTCCTGGGCCTGACCTAAAATAGACCAGCCCATTAGGAGCGTTATTATGAAGAGTTTAAGACTGGATTTTCTCATGGAAATTCACTATATTCAATGCCCTTGAAAATTATTGGAGGCTAATTTAGTCCTAATTTTCAGTTGGGAAACCAATTTTACAGTATTGCGTAGATAACTACGCGCTATTTGTAAAAATAGATACATAACCCTAAAACGTTCTTAGCATGTTGGAATACTTCAAAACCATCCTAAAAAAGGTGAGCTTTGATAAGAGGCTGTTTGAAAAAGAGTTGAGAAAAGCCATCAAATCTGTTTTACAGGATGAGTTGAATGAATTGAAAAGGTGGTGCTACGATAACTTCGGGCACTTATACGAAAACGTTCTGGAGGAACAATTCGCATTAGCTTACGCATCAAGATGAACACCAGCCCCTCCCCGAAAACTTCGGGCTTGGGGCTTAAATTTTTCCAGCCATTTCAATATTCCGCAGCAGCCCCTCATACTTCGTTCGTTTCACTGCCGACTTCCTGAAAATCTCCTGAAATACCTCTCTGGTTAATTCTTGCCAATTCTCAATTTTAATGTTTTTTAACATTTCATGAGGAGCAAAGGCCGCTTCATTATGCGATTTGGCGAAGCGATTCCAGGGGCAAACGTCCTGGCAAATGTCACAGCCAAAGATCCAATCTTCCATTTTGCCTTTGAATTCCTCGGGGATGCCTTCTTTCAATTCAATGGTGAGGTAAGAGATGCACTTGCTGGCATCGAGCTGGTATGGTGTAATGGCATCGGTGGGGCATGCATCTACACAGCGGGTGCAAGTGCCGCAATAGTCCTTGATGGGTCCGTCTGCTTCCAGCTCCAGGTCAATGATGAGCTCGGCCAGAAAGAAGAAACTTCCCTGCTGCTTGTTGATGAGCAAGGTGTGCTTGCCTACCCAGCCCAAGCCGCTTTTGGCAGCCCATTGCCTTTCCATCACCGGGGCGGAATCTACAAACACACGGCCGCCTACTTCTCCCACTTCTTCTTGCAGCCTGCTCATAAAGGTCTTGAGCCGGTCTTTGATCACAAAGTGGTAGTCTTTGCCATAGGCGTACTTGGCAATCTTAAACTCGCCTTCCTGCGCCAGGTCTTCTTCAGGATAGTGGTTATAGAGCAATGAAACCACCGATTTGGCACCAGGCACCAGCTTAGTAGGGTCCAGCCGCATGTCGAAATGGTTTTCCATGTACTGCATACGACCATGCTTGCCCTGCTGTAGCCAGGCTTCCAGCCGGGGCGCCTCCTCTTCCAGAAATTCAGCCTTAGCAATGCCGCAAAAGTCGAAGCCCAAATCTTTGGCTATGGATTTGACTACTGCGGTATGTTGGGCTTTTAGTTTCAATCGAAAAGGGTGCCTGTCTGGCCGGGTTTCTCGAGGCTCAGGTGCTGATAGGCCAGATCGGTGGCTTCTCTACCTCTGGAGGTACGCTTGATGTAGCCTTCCTGTATCAGAAATGGCTCGTAAACTTCTTCAATGGTTTCGGCCTCTTCACCCACAGCCGTGGCAATGGTAGTGATGCCTACCGGCCCACCTTTGAACTTGCTGATGATGGTAGCCAGAATGCGATTGTCCATGTCGTCAAGCCCGTGTGAATCCACATCCAGTGCAGTAAGGGCCATTTCGCTAATGTCTTGGGTGATGGTGCCAGTGCCTTTGATTTGGGCAAAATCCCGCGTTCTGCGCAAAAGGTTGTTGGCAATACGCGGGGTGCCCCTGCTTCGCCTGGCAATCTCAAAAGCCGCATCGTCTTTAATGGGCGTGTTGAGTATTTCAGAAGACCGCTGTACAATGCGTGTAAGCAGCTTTGAGTCGTAATACTCCAACCGGGCATTGATGCCAAAACGAGCCCTTAGAGGCGATGTAAGCAGCCCTGAACGGGTGGTAGCACCTATGAGGGTAAAGGGGTTGAGGTTAATCTGCACCGTGCGGGCATTGGGGCCTGAATCGAGCATGATGTCGATTTTGTAATCTTCCATGGCCGAATACAGGTACTCTTCCACAATGGGGTTGAGGCGGTGAATCTCATCTATGAACAATACATCACCATCTTCCAGGTTGGTGAGCAGTCCCGCCAGATCGCTGGGCTTGTCTAATACAGGTCCGGAGGTGACTTTGATCTCAGATTCTAGTTCATTGGCAATGATGTGAGAAAGGGTGGTTTTGCCCAGGCCGGGAGGGCCGTGTAACAGCACATGGTCCAAAGGTTCTCCTCGCTGCTTGGCAGCTTGCACAAACACCTTTACGTTTTCCACGATTTTGTACTGACCGGTAAAGTCTTCAAAGCTCAAAGGCCTTAGGGCACGCTCAATGTCTTTTTCGGCCGAATTCAGATGTTCTTCATCACCGCTCAGGTAGTCTTCTCGCATCAACGCAAAATTTTCACTAAGATATAAATTTCATTGGCCCGGAACTCGTTGAAATGATCAAAGCTAAACCAGACTTTCTATTGCATTACCCGGGTTTAGATTAAATTTGGCCCAAAATCGGGAATATGGATAAGAGGAATCTCCGCTCAAGAATCTACCTGTTGGTTTTAATGATCGCCATTTTTGTGGTGTGGAAGTACCGACAGAACCATAGCTTGAAGGCCGTATACTTTGAGGGCATTACCATGGGCGTGGTGCAGTACCGGATCACCTATCGCGATATAGACCAAAGAAATTTTCAAACGGAGGTCGATTCGCTCCTGACCGATTTCAACCGATCGCTCTCCACTTACATTCCCGATTCTGAAATTTCCCTTTTCAACAAGGGCATGAGCATTGACTTTAATCTGCCTTATTTTCCGGAAGTACTAGCGGCCAGTAAAGAAGTATTTGAAGCTTCTAATGGCGCTTTTGATCCGACCATTGGCCCACTAATCGATGCCTGGGGTTTTGGTTCAGGAAAAATTATAGACCCTGACAGCAGCCAGGTAGACTCATTGCTGGAATATACAGGCTTTGCTAACCTGACCTTTGATGACCTGAAGGTGACCAAGCTGGTGGAAGGTCTGAGCCTCAACTTTTCGGCCATAGCCAAGGGCCAGGCCATAGATGTGGTGGCTGAATTTCTGGAAGCCCAGGGCATTGAGCATTACCTGGTAGAGATAGGTACTGAAATAAGGGTATTGGGTCGTAATAAGGAGGATCTTCCCTGGCTGATAGGTATTGAAAAACCTGACGAGGCGGTAGTTGGGCAGATATTTGACGGAGTGAGGATGGACCATGGTGCCATAGCCGGTTCGGGCAACTACCGTAACTTCCGCATGTCTAATGGCCGTAAAGTGGCCCACACCATCGACCCAAGAACGGGCTTTCCTAAGATGCAGACATTGCTGGGAGCCACCGTATGGGCACCCAATTGTATGCTGGCCGATGCTTACGCCACTGCGGCCATGGTACTGGGACTGGAAGAGGCCCGGGAAATGATCCTGGCCGATCCTGATTTAGAGGCCTATTTCATCTATGCCGATGAAGAAGACAACCTGGTGACCTATGTTTCTCCGGGTATGAAAGAGATGCTGGAAGTAGATTAAAGCGGCTTTAGGGAACTAAAAAATTAATTTTCTCATTAATCTTACCATCTTTGCAATCCTGTTGCAAAGATGGGTCATTTTATGTGGATCAATGTAGCCATATTGCTGTTGAGTGTCGTGTTGCCGGGTTTGCTGGTAATGCGTTTTGCAAAGATCAATGAACGGACTTTGAAGTTCTTTCTGGTTTTTGCTGGTGCCTACCTGTTTAGTATGACAGTGATTCACCTGATCCCTGACCTCTTTCTAAGTGAGGCTGACCCGTTCAACCTGGGCCTTTACATTCTGTTGGGTTTCTTTATTCAAAAAGTGCTGGAAAACTTTACCAATGGGGTAGAACATGGCCACATTCATGCACATTCACATGGGAACTCGGTGGTGTATCTGTTGGTGGCCCTGGCCATTCACTCTTTTCTGGAGGGCTCTATTATGACCGACTCGTTGCACAGTAACCATACGCAAGACTCCGTATATAGCCATGGCAGTTCGCCCAAGATATTGCTGGGCATAGTCATGCATAAGATACCGGCCGCCATTGCGCTTATGGCCATGTTGATATCACAATTGAAGCAGAGAAAATGGGCTTTGCTTCTGTTGGTGATCTTTGCTTTGAGCTCACCTCTGGGCTTGCTTACTTCCGAATATTTGAGTCACTCGAATGTAATGCCCGACAATTACCTCATCATCTTTTTTGCCATTGTAACGGGAAGCTTTCTGCAAATTTCCACTACCATTTTTATAGAGTCTGACCCGAATCATAAGCTCGATTGGCAGCGCTTTGCAATTTCTTTGCTTGGAGCCGCTGCTGCGGTAGTTGCCCAACTTACTTTTTGATATATTCGCCTCTGTGTATCAACTGGGGATCAGTGCTTATTATCACGATGCTGCGGCCTGTCTACTGAGAGACGGCATTATTGTAGCGGCTGCTCAGGAAGAGCGTTTTTCGCGTCTAAAACACGATCCTTCCTTTCCTATTCATGCCATTCGCTACTGTTTAGACCATGCACAAATATCCCTGGCCGAAGTAGACGAGATTGTCTTTTACGACAAGCCTTTTATCAAGTTTGAGAGGATACTTGAGACCTTTTATGCCATTGCGCCTAAAGGGTTGCCGGCTTTTGTAAAGTACATTCCGGAGTGGATCAAGGAGAAGCTATTCTTTAAAAAGCTGCTCAAGGAGGGGCTCAAAGAGCTGGATCGTGGTGATTTTAAGGATGTGAAAATTCGGTTTTCAGAGCACCATCTTTCGCATGCAGCCTGGGCTTATTACACCTCTCAGTTTGAAGAAAGTGCCATACTCACCATTGATGGAGTAGGAGAGTGGACAACCACTTCCATTTTCAAAGGCACGGGCAATCAGATTGAAGTCCTGAAAGAGCAGCACTTCCCACATTCGCTAGGGCTTTTGTATTCTGCATTCACTCAGTTTCTGGGATTCAAGGTAAATGATGGTGAGTACAAGATGATGGGCCTGGCTCCTTTCGGAAACGCGGATTCAGAGGCTTATGCTCGATTTCGGCAGCAAATTGAAGGGGAATTAGTGACCATTTATGAAGATGGTTCTCTCAGACTCAACCTTCAATATTTTGGCTTTCTGGAAGGTAAACGCATGATCCGTACTGCAAAATGGCAGGCGCTATTTGGGCTCAAAATGCGTGATGAAAAGGAAGAACTAGAACAGGCCCATTGTGATTTTGCATTGGCTGCACAGCATGTCACAGAAGAGGTGGTGCTGAAATTGGCTACAGAGGCAAAAAGACTTACAGGGTCTAAAAACTTATGCCTTGCCGGTGGGGTGGCTTACAACTGCGTAGCCAATGGCCGGCTGCTCCAAAGCGATCTGTTCGATGAGGTATTTGTGCCCCCTGCTGTGGGTGATTCCGGTGGGGCTGGTGGAGCGGTATTGGCAGCGCATTATCTGGAAAAAGAGACCGGTCGCGATAAAGCGCAATTCGAGAAAAACCGCATATCATTTCTGGGTCCTGGATATCACCAAGGAGAGATTGAGCGTTTTTTGATTTCAAAAGGGGCGAAATACAAGACTTTTTCGAATAGTGCCGATGCTTGCAAAGAAGCAGCCAGACTGTTGGAAAGTGGTGCCGTTATTGGGTGGATGCAAGGTCGTATGGAATTTGGTGCCAGGGCTTTGGGTGCCAGAAGCATCATTGCCAGTCCTATGACGCAGGACATACAGCGGACGGTGAATATGAAAATTAAATTCAGGGAATCGTTCAGACCCTTTGCCCCGGTACTGCTGGAAGAAGATCTCCAAAACAACTTTAAGCTCTCGGTGCCCTCCCCTTACATGGCCCTGGTGGCCGACATCAATGATGAGTTTAAGAAAGAACTACCATCAGATTTCAACGATTGGACAATTTTAGAGAAAAGCAGGCAGCCAAAAAGCCAGTTTCCGGGTATTAGCCATGTAGACTATTCTTCCAGAATACAGACGGTAGATGCGGAAACCAACCCTCATTTCAGAGGTTTGCTAGTGGCATTCAAAGAATTGACAGGGAGCTCTATGCTTATCAACACCAGTTTTAATGTGAAAGATGAGCCCATTGTCTGCACGCCTGCCGATGCATTCAACTGTTTTATGAAAACGGGAATGGATTATTTATTTTTAGGAAACGTACTCATCAGTAAATCAGAAATGCATGTCAGTGATTAGAGACCTCGGCAGATTTTTAATGCAACGTAAAAAATACTGGCTCATGCCTATTGTGCTGGTGCTGCTTTTATTGGGTTTCCTCATTGTTTTCGGAGGAGGTTCGGCCTTGTCTCCGTTCATTTATTCACTCTTTTAGCCGTGATCAAAAAGCCTCAATTAAAGCAAGCCCCTGAAGCGATTGTGCTTGGTCTGGTGGCGGGCTTATTGGCCATTTACTTGTTGGCGGAGTGGCGGTGGGAAAAGACTATTCCCGAACTCATCTATACAGCTTCGGCCATTGGTTTGCTTAGCGTGTTATCTAAGAATGTGGCCTTTTGGATAGCCACAGGCTGGATGGGCCTTGGTCAGCTCATGGGCAAGGTGGTCGGAAGTGTACTGCTCTCCATCGTTTTCATCTTCATTCTTACCCCACTGGCCAGGCTACAGTCTGTCTTTTCTAAATCTGATAAATTTAAAAGCGGAAATCAGGACAGCACCAAAAGTGCCTGGGTAGAGCGAAAACACCAGTTCTCTAACAAAGATTTGGAGGAGTTGTGGTAGCAAATTCCAGAAAAAGAAATATTACAGAATTTATCGAATCCCCATTTAACTCTGACTTGCGCTCTTTCATAGATAAATACTACTTTAAATCAGAACCGGGTTTGGTAGAAAACAACACCTATCCACTGTATGATCTTTTTAAAAAGAATCAGAAGGTAGTTGTCTTAAACCCTGTTTCTTTTTTGGAGGGAATGATTGGTCATTATCTCCTAACAAATTTAAGAATAGATGGAGCATGTGTTGACTAAAATATCCAGAAGGAGTCGTTGGTTATGGAATGATCTGTGGTATCAGAGTTTACCTTCTTCCTATTGGAAAAAACAACGGGGTCAAAGTATTTTCATTTATCATGGACTGGACTATAAGGGTTCGCGCCAATATAATTCCCGATTTGTGAGTTCGCGCTATTTTGAAAAGCAACTGGTTTTCTTTAAAAAACACTTTTGTGTAGTCTCCCTGGAAGATTATATAAACGGCAATTATCCTGAGGATGATTTTGTAATCACGCTCACTTTTGATGATGGATACCTGAATAATCTCAACATTGCCTTACCACTACTTGAGAAATATCAGGTACCTGCTACATTTTTTGTGACATCGATCAGGTCTGCAGGTTACGATATCCTTTGGTCAGACCACCTCGACATGGGTTTAAGACTTTCCTCTGACCAGATTAATGTTGGGGAGAGACGGTTTGAAAAAGTCAATAGACAGTTTATTGACACGGTAACGGGTCAGAGCCTGAAAAATGCCTGTCGAGAAGAAGACTTTGATTTTAAGCTTGCTATGATGAATGCAGTTTCTGATGAATTCATGAAAGATGAGAGACTTGGAACCTACTGGAGGTTGATGAACGAGGAAGACTTGAAAACACTGAATCGATCGCCAATTGCAACCGTAGCCTCACACGGTCATTTTCATAACAACTACAGCAACATTTCAACGCAGGAAACCATTGATGACCTCCGTTCTTCAAAATCGTACCTAGAAGAAGTATTACAAGAAGAGGTGAACTGGCTTGCTTATCCTGACGGTTCGTATAACAGCCACGTTATCGAATTAGCAGAAGAGGCTGGTTTTAAACGACAATTCGCTGTAGAGTATATTGAGGACCAGCACGAATCAGATGTAAGGGTATGGCCAAGGTTTGGTTTGAACCCTTATATAAAACTTCATCATCAGGCAAAGGCAATAGTTAATGGAAAGTATTGAGATCAAAGGGAGAACTTTTTCTTTTGCCTTTTTAGGCAATAATAATTTCAGTGATCTAGTACGACTCTTTAAAAGTGTATATAAAATCAATTTAAGTGAGGACTTTCTAATCAAGAAGTATGGTTCTCTATTGCCTGATTTAGGCTTCTTTGGAGCGTTTATGTATAATGAAAATGGTAGCCCAGTGGGTTTTCAAGGAGCTATTCCATATCGATTAAAAACCAATGAGAAAATATTTATTGCAGCACAGTCCTGTGACTCAATGACAATTTCTTCGTATCAAGGTCTGGGTATTTTTAGCTTTCTCACAAAAAAGGTAGATGAGCTTTTAATTGCTAATAAAGTGAAACTGATTTTTGGGTTTCCAAATCAGAATTCTGAAAAAGTACTATATGACAAACTTGGCTGGAGTCAAACTGGAGTTATGTATCACTATATTGATTACAACGCTAATCTCGCCTATGCCAAGTTTCTTTGGAAATTTCACTTTACTAGACGATTATATCGGAATTGGGCAGTAAAGAAACTAAATAATTTTGGCCAGGTGTTGGAACAACTGCCAATCAATGAAGAAGGAAATTCCTCAATTATTGTGACCCATGATCGTCCTTTCTTCCTGTACAAAAAAAAAGAGAGCACACTTGTTCTGAAGCTGAAGTATGGCACAGTTTGGATAAAATTAGGGACCCAAATACTTGTAGGTGATTTTCACGTGGAAAGAGAAGATAGGCTTTCTGACTTTTTGGATGAATTGAAACTGCTGGCGAGAAAGGTTGGCGTGAGTCGGGTAAACTATCAATGCCAAGGAGGTAGTGCTAACCAACAATTACTCGAATTACAGATGAAGGGTGTCCCTACGTGGCGCTTTGGTGGAAAGTCATACGATAGTGATTTTTCACCTAAAGATCTTTTGCTTACTTATGGGGATATAGATACATTCTGATGCTTGTTGATACTGTGCTATATAACATTAGTCTTTTAAACTATTCCTAACCCATTGGCTAAGCTTCCGAGCTTGTTCTCAAAATCAAACAAGTTTAAGAGTGGTGTTAAATCCAATGCCGAGAGTGCATGGAACCAAAGGCAACACTTAGGGCCTACTTTGAAGAAGGGATAGATTATGTCAACACTGAATTCGATCGTCACGATATGAATTGGTGACCGATTCATCAACCACATGATTGAATTGTTTGTATCAACTGAAAATCGTTTTTGCTCAGGAACGCTGTTTGTTGAACATCTGAGCATACTTGCCCTGTTGGGAAATCAGATGATCATGCGTACCTGACTCTACCACCCTGCCTTCATCCATGACAATGATCTTATCAGCAAGTTTAAGGTTATAAATTCTATGTGTAATCAGCACCACTATTTTGTCTTTGGAAATGTGCTTTAGGTGCTGAAATATCTCGTGCTCGGCCAGTGGGTCGATGGCACTTGTGGGTTCATCCATGATCAGTATTTCCGAATCGCGATACAAAGAACGGCTGATGGCTATTTTTTGCCACTGGCCCAGGCTCAGCTCATGGCCTTCGTCAAATTGCCTGCCCAAGATTTGATTAAAGTTACGCGGCATAGAATCGATAAAATCATTGGCTCCCGTAATATCAGCAACCTCTTGAAGCCTTGCTTTTTCAGCAACCCCTGTTTTGTCCAGAGTGATGTTCTCCTCCACGGTAAACTGGTATTTGGCAAAGTCTTGAAAAGTAACACTGAGCTGATTCTGATACGACCTTTGATCATAAGTGCTAAGGGTTTTATCATCCAGAGTGATCTCGCCTTTCTGCGGGTCGTAGAAGCGACATAGGAGTTTTACCAGTGTACTTTTGCCACTGCCATTCTCTCCCACAATTGCGCATAATTCTCCCTTTTTCAGACTCAATGAAATGTCTTTCAGTACCCATTGGTCAAGGTCGGGATAGTGAAAGGATACCGACTTGAAGTCGAAACCTTTAATGAGCGATTTGGGTGCTTCAATGGCCGAATTGAGCCTGGGCATTTTGGTTTTGAACTGAAGAAAATCCTGAATAATACTGAGAAACATCCGATTCTCCATCAGTTTAACCAGTGATTCCAGAGACAGGGTGAGGTGTGTTTTCCCTTTTTGGAAAGCCTGGAAGTAAATGACCATATCACCAATCGTGATTTGACCATTGACTGTACGGTAGACCACAAAAATATATACAGCTACTTCAGCGGCTACCTCAAAAATCTTGGCGAGCATTCCACTGCCGGTGCGCATTTTACCAATCTTGAGCTTTTCAAAGTATAGCTTGCTTCTGATGCCATTGAAGCGTTTTTGCAGCACATGCCCGGCATTGAAAACACGCATTTCCTTGGCGTAGTTATAGTCTCCAATTACCTGATCTATGTAAGTGGATTCCCGCTCCTTGGCCACTCGGCCTTTTTGCCAATTGAAGAGCTTTTTGGAGTAGTGATATCGAATGATGACTGCGGGAATTACCGAGACAATCAATACAAGGGCCATGCCCCAATGCATAAACGACAGAAAACCTGAAAGCAAAATGAGTGAGAGGCCGTGCTGCAGGAGTCCCATAAGGCTTGCGAGTGTCAACACGGGTCTGTAGCCCGATTCTATTTGTGCCTGAAAGAAGGTATTGTAAAAGCGCGGGTTTTCGAAATAGCTAAGGTCCAGATTTAATGCCTTCGTTTGAATCAGTTTAGACATATGGTCTTTTACTCGCTGTTCTTGCGCCTCTATAATCAATTGATTGCTAGTAGCAGATAGGTTTTGCACCAATAGCGTGATGCCGAAATAAATGAGGTAGACCAGTATTTCATCGAAAACTGCCGGGTTCAGCGCCTCTTCATTCACTATGGTATCGATGATCAATTTCATCAGATATAGCAACACAAGTGGCAGAGTCGATTGAAGCAGAATGATCAGAAACCGTAGCAAAGTCCACTTCTTAGAGCTTTTCCAAACTATTCTCAGTGCAAAAATGTAAGGGCGAATCTGCTCTTTCAACATAGATATCTAATATCGAAAATTTAGTGGTCCTCGGATCTCCTAATCTCAAAAATGAAATTAGTTTCCCAAAGGTTCTTTCTGCTGAGCCGCTCATGAAGGGCAAAACGTGCTTGAGTGGCCAACCGGCTTATTTGCTCAATATCACAGTCTTCACTCAATACCATCAATACAACTGATTTTTGGTGAAGGTAGGTACGCAGCCCCGCGTAAAAGCGGCTGAAATACTCGAAGTTCTCTCCACAATACCATGCATGCTGAGCCTCGGCTGCCGGGTTTTGCGGATAGTAAGGAGGGTTGACCACGATGATGTCAAACTGTTTTTCCGGTAGGTTTTTCCATAAATTTGAACAGATCACTTCTATTTGAAGACCATTCAAAGCGGCATTTTCCTTGGTAGCTTTTACTGCTTGCTCAGAAATGTCGATGGCCGTTGCTTTGGCTTGTTTGCTGGCTGCAAAGATTGAGAGAATGCCACTTCCCGACCCTATGTCCAAGACGGTCTTGCCTTGAAGGTCAAGCGTGAGTAGCTGGTTTTTTAAGATTTTGGAGCTAAAAAAGAACCCGGGATGAAATACTCCCGACTCTACTTTAAATTTTAGCCCATCGATTTTCACCTGCCTGCCTGGCCTCATATAGTACTTGTAAAGTACCTTGAGTATGGGCTTCAAAACAGATTTTAAAAGGGTTCTCAAAACGGGCGTAGGTTAGACTCAGGAAAGCTCTACTTTTCGTGTGAGTTTGCCAGCGAGAAATTTTTCTACTGGCATCCGATAGAAGTTCTTTTCACAGCGCAACTGTGCTAGCTTTCTGATGGGGTAAGTAATCCAGCGGGGCTTGCTCCAGGCCAATTTGGAGTAAAACTTAAAGTTCTCAATCAGCAGGTACTTCTCATTACTCACCCAAGGGCCTCCTTTGGCATCTACATAATCAAAATCTGACCAGTCTTCTAGGCTGTTTGGTAGCTCGTAGCCATCTTTAATGGCTTGTTGAGTAATTTCGGACCCTGGATAAGGCTTGAAGTAAAAAATGGGCGTTTGGAATAGGTGGCTCTTGTTTCTCAAGGTTTTCACAAAGTTGATCGAGTGAATCACACTTTGATTAGATTCTCCGGGAAAGCCGATGATGAAAGGAAAAATTGCAGAGATACCATACTCTTTACATCGGTCGGCACATTCGAGAACTTGCTCTATTTTAATGTCTTTTTTCAGCCAATCCATCATCTCCTGAGAGCCTGACTCTACACCGATGAGTGCCCTGCGAAATCCAGATTTTTTGAGAAGCTCAAAATTCGACTCACTCAAACGGGTCCCCTGGTCAGCTCGCATGGTAGCTGCCCAGGTAAATCGGGCACCTATGTCTACCAATGTTTGAGCTATCTCAACGCTTCTTTTTTGATAGGTAAAAAAGGTCTCATCCTGGAAATTCAAGTCGTCAAAATCAAACTTATAGTGCCAATGGGCAAGCTCTTTGCCCATACGCTCTGGTGAAATGGAAGTCCATTTTCTTTTGAATACAAAGGGGTCGGCACAGAAAGAACAACGAAAAAAACAGCCAGTAGAAGAGATGTAATCGAATTGCCGCCTGCCTTTTGCCTTAAAATATTTCTCAACATCAATCAGGTCGTAATTCACAGGAGGCAGCTCATCCATATCGCTCAGCAATCGGGCGGGGTTTTTTATCACTTTTTCACCATCTCTGAAGGCCGTACCTTTTATACCTTTAAAAGATTGACCGTTGACAATTGCGGCAACAATTTCCTGAAAAGTCTCTTCGCCCTGGCCAGAAACGGTAATGTCAATAGCCGGCTCCTGCTCCAACAAATCGGTAGGGAAAAGTGACGGATGCCAGCCCCCCCAAACAACGGGAAGGTCAGGTAGGTTCTCTTTGATCAGTCGGGTAGCAATGAGTGCATCTTTCAAGGGTGTACCAGAGAGGGCGGTTACCCCCAGGCATATGGCATCTTTACATGCAGCTATTAAAAGATCGTAGGCGTCTTCTTCAACGCGCGCATCTACTATGCATACTTCGAACTCCTTTGGGTTGAAGCATGAGCCAATTGACAGCAATGCCAGTGGCATGTCATAGAAGACCGCCTTTGGATTATAGAGAACAATCTTTTTCATGCTTAAAAACCTTCTACTTCTGGTTGACGGTAATGTAGCCAGAACTTTTGAAGCAACTTTAACTCGTAGGGATACCTGAAGACATTTAAGTTGTATCGCAATGAAGATAAAAATCGCATCACATTTTTCTGTCCATTGGTCAGTTTTACATCCGTTGCAGTTGGATAATAAGCGTTCAGTACTGTTTCGAAATTCTGAATTTTGTCTATCATTTCCGGGGTAAGCCAAGGCGTAAGGGGGTTCTTACGCAAATCAAATTTCTCCCAGGCCGGGTTGAGCCAGTCTTCCAGGTTTTCCGGGAATTTAAAGCCTGCCTTTGTGATCTGTTCGTACAAATCAGACCCTTCTGTGGGTACGGGGCTATAGGTATAGATGATGATCTCTGTCTTGGGGTTGGCCTCTTTTACCTTTTTGATGAAGGCAATGTCTTTGTCAATTTGATACATTACCGTCTTTGCATCAGGGCCAGGAAAGCCTAGCACAAAGGAATATTCCGGTATGATGTCGAACTGCTTCAGCCGCGTAGCAAATTCGAGAATTTGGGCACCGGTTTGCTTCCCGCCCTTATCCATTTGCTTTAGCATGTCATCATCACCACTTTCGGCACCGAAAAAGATCATATGACAACCAGCCTTACTCATCAGGTCCAAATCTTCGTCTGTATACTGATCGAGCGTATCGATACGGCCTTCGCCCCACCATACAATACCTTCGTTGAGCATAAGCCTGGAAAACTCAACTACCCTCTTTCTGGAGGTAAAGAAGTTGTTGTCATGAAACTCTAGAGCATCTATGCCATGCGAAGCCTTCAGCTTCATGATGTCGTCAAAAATGCCTTGAGCAGATTTCCCTTTCCATCGGGCTTTGTAAATGGGCACCACTGCGCAAAATGAGCAGGTAAATGGGCAACCAAAGCTGGAATGGTAGCCCAGTGTTTTTTTGCCCAGCACGGTCTTGAAAAAGTATTTTTCCAAGGGGTAAAACTCGTTTAGACGTTCGTAGGGCAAACGTGGCAGTGCATCCTGATCGAGGAGTTTTTCACTCCTGTTTTTTACGATTCGCCCTTTCTCATCTTGGAAAATGAGGTTTTCAATTTCTGCCAGGGGTTCCGTGCCATCGTCAAGGGCCTTCAGCAGCCGTGGAAATGCGCGGTCTCCTGGGCCATTGATAATGTAGTCGACATATTCGCTTTCCAGGCAAACTTTGTACTGGTTTGAAGCAAAATATCCACCCCAGACATTGATGATGTCCGGGTAGTTTTCGCGTATTTTTTTGGTATAAGGAATGGCCTGTTTGAGCTGCGGGCCGGGCATAACGGTGCTACCGAAATACTTGAACTCTCCTGTCTTCAAATGTCTCTCTATAGTAGGCCAGGGGTCTTCTTCCCGATTGCCGTCTATGAATACATATTCATATTGCCCTTCAATAGATGCCCCCACTTGAAGTATAGAGTTGGGGACCCGGTAACGTCCATTGGTAGAACTCCTGGGGTTAAATAAGAGAATTTTGTCCATACTGTTGATCAACAGGCCATGCTGGTGATGCTGAATATACTTAATGCATCGAAAAGCAGGGACAATACGATGGCTTTTTTTAAAAGGCTGCCTGGGCCTTCATTATTTCAATGGGCTTTTTATCACAATCCAGAAAAGAGGAGAAACCTTCGACCATTTTCTTTTTAGTTTTTGCCACCAATGCTGAGGGTCGAACAGGGCTTGATAGTGGTAGGGCTTTAGGTCGGTGAAAGTATGGTGATGGTAGTAGCTAACCATGTCGGCTACACCCTGTCCTGCGTAATAGGCGCTGGACCTGTCCCTGGCTTTCTGCGCGGCATTTTTATCGGCATAAAAAGGAGAATCAACGATGTGAATTTCACCCTCTGGAAGCAGGTATTTGTGCAGGTGATCGATGAGTTTTTGCAGCTGTGGAAAATACTGAACACTTCCATTTAGCAAAATGACATCGAACTGTTTTTCGAGGTTTATTTCGAAAATGTCGCCATAAAACAGCGCAGTATTATCAAAAGCGGCAAGTACCTCCTCGGCTTGCTCCAGTTCCAGCAGATTAATGTCAATGCCAGCCACATAGCCTGCCTTTTGCGCCATTTTGTACATGAGCCAACCGTTGCCACAACCCAAGTCGAGTATGGCTGGTTGCGACCAGCGATCGAGCCTTTTCAAGAGCCCTGCCGTAGATGCTTTTCTCAGGTTCCACTCGGCATGGTGTACGAAGGAGGGTGGAGTTTCCGGTAGTTTTTTGATTTGCTCTATGCTCAGGATTCTGTTCTCTTTTTGGCGCACTTCATTGTATAGTTGCTCAAAAGTATTGGCCTGACCGAAAGACTTGGAGATTCCCACTGCGCAATTTTTGTTTGAAATTAGAGTCAATATTCCACTAGTCAAGTATATATTCAAGGAATGTTGCATGTCGCGTTTGTATACCATGCTTATGTCTCCGGTCTCACGGCAGAGCAGCTTCTTGAGCAGCTATTCAGTATACCTGACTGGGCGGGCGCTGTGCGGAAAGCGGGTGCGAAAGTGACGGTGATTATTCGCTTTGACAAAGATGAGGAAATCACTCTGAATGGGGTGGATTACATCTTTGTAAAAGACAGCTTGCGACCCGATTTACGCAGCTTTCAGTTTGCCTGGAGCTTTCATAAAAAGGCAGCGAACACGGTTCGAAAGATAGGTGCTGATGCGGTGCATTTACACAACCCACTTGCTTTCGGAGCCCTTTTTGCTATGTGCCGGCTTGTCAAAGATGTGCCAGTTGTGATTCAGGATCACGTTGGTATGCCACAACTCAAAAGACCCTGGCTGCTGAGGCAAGGCGTTCGTCTGGCCGATAAAGTGATTTTTGCTGCACCGGGTCAGGAAAAGTGTTGGTTGGAAGAAGGTGTTTTGGAGCAAGAACAGGTGGGTTTTGTCATGGAAAACTCATCTTCATTCACAATGAGTAGTCGGATAGAAAACCGTGAAAAGACAGGTTTGAAAGGAACTCCGGTTTTTTTGTGGGTAGGCAATCTGAACGACAATAAAGACCCCTTTACCATGCTCAAGGCTTTCAGGCAGATCAAAGCAGAAAATCCACAGGCCCAGCTTTATATGATTTACCGGGAGGACTTTCTGAAAGTCGCCATCGAAGATTACTTAGAACAACATAAACCTTTGAAAAAGGCAGTCTCTCTTTTGGGGCCCAAAGACCATGAGGCCCTGGAGCAGCACTATAACAGTGCCGATTATTTTTTGTTGGCAAGTCATAAAGAGGGTAGTGGTTATTCGGCCATAGAGGCCATTTCTTGCGGAGTTGTCCCCATTCTTTCAGACATTCCATCTTTTAGGCAAATTACCAACCACGAAGAAATTGGTTGCTTGTTTGAATCCGGTAATGCTGATGAAATGGCAGAGAAGGCACTTGCGTTGCTCAAAAGACCTTTGGTAGACGAGAGGGAAAGGACAGCCGCATACTTTCAGCGTGCCTTGAGTTTTGAGAAGATTGGTCGCGATATGATGAACATCTACCAAACGCTAGTCGATAAAAAACGGGGCTGAGGCCTTTATTGACCGAAGCCACTACAGCAGCGAGAACAGGCGGGTAGCAACCCTCCAGCCTGGTGCACATCTTTTCTAAACTGACTTACGGTCTGTGAATTCCAGATTTGCTTGATGGTGAGGTCATTCATATTGCCAATGTCCAGGTTGAAGCATCGGCCATGTGCGGGTATCACTGAGCCGTCTGACTTGATCATGATGCTTTGGAAAATCTCATTGCACCTTTTGCCAATGAATATCTCCGGTTGCATATAGTAAGTGTACAGCAGTTTTTCGCCTGCTATGTCTGGTGAAAAATAAGTGTGGAAGGGAAAGTCAGCACTTTTGATTTTGTCAATCTGCTCTGCCAATATTTTGATATCGATATTGGAATGGTCTACCAAGTCTACATTAGAGTCGGTGGCAGGGTAAATATGCCCCCAGTTTTGGTTGTGCTGGTCGGCCAGGGCCTGAGTGGTGTATTGCGTATGCATAAAAGCCAGTACATCAATTCCCAATTCTTTGAAATAGCAGGCAAAGTCATATAACTCAGAGTGGTTCCATTCGGTAATGGCACAAATCACATGAATTTCAGGGCAGTTGTCCAAGACCTGCAGTTTTGCTATGCCTTCAATGGCCTTTTGGAAAGAGCGTTTGTTGCCCCTTATTTCATTATGAGTAGCCTCCAAGCCATCCAGTGAAACATTGATCTGGTTCAATCCTGCATTCACCAGTTTCTCTGCTTTTTGTGGTAGGGTCAATGCATTGGTGGTAACTGCGGTGAACATGCCTTTTTCATTGGCGTATTCCAGGGTAGAAATGAGATGAGGGTAAACCAGTGGTTCTGTGAAGGCATAAGCCAGTTTTGACTTAGGGAAATACTCAGCCGTCTCGCTGATGATCTTTTGGGTAAGCGTTTCCGGCATGTTCAGAGGGTGAGTGCCCACCAGGTTTTGTGCAAAAGTACTGTCCAGGTTTTGGGTGCCTACATCGCACATTTTACAGTGGAGATTGCAAACATTATTGACCCCGAGCACAATCCAATTGGGCTGATATAACAGCTGCTGCGGGTATAGCTTTGAATTTGCGGCTCTGAGTTTACTGGCAATATTCATCATCAATTGGCCTAAAGTATGAAGCTTCTGTTAAGCATCCAATTGGGTTTGAAAATGAACAGAAGCTATTTTCATATATATACTTTTACCACACGCCACATTTGGGCAAATGGCTGCTAGGCTTTCAATTTTTTTTATGGTTTTCAATGAGACTATCATAAAGGGCCATGTGCTGATCCAGTGTTTCGTGCATGCTGTAGGGTATCATGGCAGTATGCTCCCTTTCCGCAGTAAGTATGGTTTCAGCTGCAGCTGCAAATCCTTCAATATTGTCGGCCAGATGCCAGCGGCTGCTTTTTTTGGCTATGCCCACAGCCCGGGAAATTATGTACATGCCTCTTGATAAGGCTTCCAGAAAGACATAGCCCTGAGATTCGAATTGAGCAGTATGGAGCAAGATTTTTGACTGGCTCATCTCTTCAAGTACCCTTTGGTTGGGCAACCTGCCAAGGTACTGCACCCCCTTATTCAGGTCATGTTCGTGGATCAGCTGTTCAACATTCAGGCTCCTTATATTGTCTCCTATGATTTTGGCTTTTAAAGTCCTCCCCCCGGTTTTAAGTTGCTTTAGCGTTTGTAAAAAATCGATTACCCCTTTGTTTTCGTTCAGATTGCCTACAAAAAGCAGGTCGGTTTTTCGCTCTTGGGCCGTGACTTGCTCATTTGGTCGTTCTATTCCATAGGGGATGAGCTGTGTGGCCCTGCGGTTGCATTTGTGCATGAGCAGCTTTTCCTGAAATGCTGACAAACAGACGATTGGCATGGTTTGTACTGGCATCAGTTTGATATAGTGATTTTTGTCTACCAGTTCCATTCCAATATTGGTACATACATGGGGGACTCCGAATTTCCGGCCAAATCGATGCCCTAATAGTGCACTGTCATTGAGCATGAATGAATGCATCAGGTCAATCGGATGATCTCTGTGTATGGACTTGAGTCGCTTCAAACTATCTGGCCAGGCCCGTATTTTTGAAAGAGACATTTGTATAGGTACACCAAGGGCATGTACATCTACATTGTTCCATTGGTAGGTTCCTTGCTCCAAAGGGTAGTGCAGCGTAATGACACTTACCTTGAGCCGTGGGTGGTATTGCTTCAGGGCCTTTACATAGAGGTGTATCGAAGGCATTCGGGTGCTGTCTTGGTCGTCTTTGGGAAAGCCCTTGGTGATAAATGCAATATGTTTCAACCTGCTCTTCTTAAGTATGTATGTAAACTACGGACCTGTTATGGTTTGACTGCTGTAATGCTCACCTTATACAATAAGGAATCTCAAGGGGATGAATTTAACCAAATTACAAATCCTTCAGTGCCCGATACATTAACTGGGTCACTTGCTTGCTTCCAGATTGGTTGAAGTGGCAATGATCGTAAAATACCGAGGTGTCTTTAGGCAGCTCGGCAGCTAAATCTATTAAGATTATGTTTTCATCAGCATTTGCTATTTCTCTAACCACATCGTTGAACATCTCCATTCCTATGGCCATTAGGTGTGGCGGGTAAGCTTTCCCTTTAACCATAGGTAGTATGATAGCAGTCAAACGGGTTTCTTCGGCTGTCATGTTAGCTTTCCAGAAAACTGGTTGTGTGGCAAGGGCAAGCTTTACATTCTGAATTTTGGAAAGTGCTACCATTTCCTTCAGCGTATTCCTGTAATCTTCCAGGGCCTGATCCATTTCAGGCAATGCTTGCCACTTTTCTGCTACCAGGCGTTGCTGCCTACTCTGTTGAATGGCTTCAATGCCTTCTTCCTGCGAAAGGCGGTTGGTTCGGCCTTTATAATTGTTGTAGGCAAATCTAAGATGAGTCCAGAGTTGGGTTTTCTGATACCATTTAAGGCTGTAGGCAGGGGGATAAATCTTAAAAGCTCTTCGCATCAGCATTGGGTCATCGGCTGATGGGAAATAGCTACTGTCCATCTCCATAAACCTCACGAAGTCATTGATGCCGAGTAAAACCAGCACTGCGTCTATATGCTCATATTGAGGTACCAGATGTTTCATTTGAAGCAAATGGTGACTTGAATTGTAGCCAGATACTCCCGCGTTCCCTACTGTAAATTGCTTTTGTGAGTCCTCGTTAAGCTGATTTTCCAATAGCTGCGTCCAGCCAAGGTCATCACCCAGGACAGCGCATTCGGTAGTACTGCCGCCAATGGACAAAATGCCATATCTATCCGTACTGAAGAGGTTTTTGGAACGGTAACCATGCTCATTGGTCGTAAACCTGAAACGGCCGGCAATGCCCGGCATTTCGACACTTTCTCTATAGGTGGCTTCTATTGCCATATTGGGAGACATGGAGTAAAACTGATTGTAAGGTTTTATTACCCTTAAGCCCAATTCCAAAAGCAACAGTGCCAACAGACCACCAACAAGCAAGACCAGTACATTGGAAATGGCTTTTTTGAAATTTATTCTTTTCATTCCTGTTTTTTATTCAATACCAAGCTTTTGGGCTCCGTTTATTATCTATAATGAGCTTCTAGGGTCTCCTGATGACTAATTATGTTTTGTAACACTATTGCCATTTGTCTGGATCGCTGCCGATTGCCTTCGGCATTAAAGTGAATACCATTGGTAAACAGTTCGGGCCTGGCCTCGAAAGTATTTGCCAGGTTTATCAAATCAAGGCTAAATTCTTCGCTTAACGACCGCATAATGTCATTGTGTTCGACCAGCCTTTCTTGAAATTCTGGCCTGCTCAACTTTGGGGCGATATCTTCAAAGTCTGATGAATACACGAAAGTAACCAACACTACTTTGGAGCCAGCCTGTTCTGCTGCCACAATGAGCTGTCTTGTGTTGATTTCAAAGTATCGCGCAGTATTTATAGTTAGTATTGAGTCTATCGATACCTCTTTAAAAAGATCTGTTGGGTAATTACCCGACATAAGTTGCGTACGATATTCGTCTCCCACATAGGTGTCTGGAACCTCAATTATGGCTTCTAGTGATGTCTGCGATTCAATTAATTTGAGCATCACCAACGGTACACGAATACAGCTTATACTACTCCAGAGCGGTGTTGAACGATGCTTTTTTGGGGTGCTCGAGACTGTTGGTCGATCCTGAAAAGCTTCGGGTGGCCAAACCAATCTATTTTGAAGGTCATTGATGCCCTGGTAAAGGACGATATAATCCGGTTCAAGGTGCTTAATTCTGAGCTCATAATTCTTCAGGTTTTGCAATGAGTTATAACCGGGTACTCCAGCATTGATCACCTCTACTTTCTGCCCCATTTCGCCCAAAAAGCTTTGAAGTAAAAAGGGGTAGCTTTCCTTGTAATCCTTTACCCCATCGCTATAAGTAGTTGAGCCCCCCAGACAGGCGATTCTGATTTTTGTCTGATTACTGTTTCTTTCTATTTCTTCGCCCCGAAAACCCTGTTCATTATGCTTATTGGGTCCGTAAGCAAACTTGGGATTGGTCACATAAAAAAGTGAATCATGTAGTATCAGCCGGGCTTCGCTATACCGGTTCTGTATCATTTCACCAGAAGCATAAGTTTTGAATCGAGGTTCGTCTGCGAAATGCAAGAGGCACACTCGCAGTACTACTTCCGACAGAACAAAGAAAATCAAGCGGGATGCCAGATATCCAAACACTTTATTCTTGGTGCCTGTTGGTTTCACGCGGTAATATGAATTAAGTCATTGGGCATATCGTGTGCGTTGGTATCATCTCATTCGCTGCTGCAAAAAGAATCAAAATACTCCTTTTTTCACTAATTGCATGCCCAGGCTTGCCACCATTGATCTGCCTTTGAGTTTGAAACCACTTAAGGAAAGGGAATTCACCTGTTTTTGCTTGTGGTAGTTTACTTCGCTGATCACCTTGCGCACGGCAAAATCATAGTATTTTCTGGGGTAGGTTCTCTCAAAATCTATATCCCGGTCGGTACTCAGGTGCCATACAGGGTCGGTGGTTTTTTTCTCCTCAATTTCCTGATACAAAGAAGTGCCTTTTATAGGGTAGGCCACAGTGATTGTGAAATGATCGGGATTAGAAATTTTAAGGTGTTTGATGGTTTCATCAATGTCTTCTTCTGTCTCGCCAGGATAGCCCAGCATGATGAATGTTCCTGCTTCGATGCCTGCCTTACGTGTTTCAATGATCATGTCCCTTACCTGGTCTACTGAAACTCTGCGGTCCATGGCATCAATAATTTTTTGAGAGCCACTTTCAGCCCCAATCCAAACCCTGAAACAGCCTGCCCTTTTCAAGAGGTCTATTACCTCGCTGTTCATACGGTCGGCACGGCTAATGCACTCGAAGGGAATGGTGAACTCAGCTGCTTCCAGTGCTTCTACAAAAGCTTTGAGCCACTTATGACTAACGGTAAATACATCGTCTACAAACCAAACGGTATCTGGATTGTATTTCTCTTTGATCTCTCGCAGTTCTTCCACCACCTTTTCGGGGCTGCGTCTGCGGTAGCTTTGCCCATATACGGCCGTGCTGCACCATTTGCAGGTATAAGGGCAGCCTCTTTGCGTACTTACGTTCAGGGCACTCTGTCCGTGGTGGCTTTTCCAGGCCTCCAGGTACTTGGCAATGGGAATGGCATCACGGTTGGGTATGGGCAAGTCGTTGATGTCGCGCACCTTTACCCGGGCAGCCGTTTTTACTTCTTCACCAGCCTCGTTAAAAAAGGCAAGGCCTCCAATGTCATGAGGCAGATCATCTGGCGTTTTTTCAATGAACTGTACCAGTTCAAACATGGTGTTCTCGCCTTCACCTATCACCACATAATCGGCTCCGTTTTGCAGGTAGTTGGTAGTATTATAGCTCACATCAGGCCCTCCCATGATCACCTTTACTTCGGGGTATTTTTCTTTCACACGTTTGGCAATGTCCAGCACATTGAGCTTGGTCATCAGGTTGGTGTAAAGGGCCAGTACTGTGGGTTGCCATTCAGCCATGAATTGATCCAAAGCTGCTTTATCTGAAAAAGTGCTGTCAAACACCTGGTTTTCTACGCCTTTATCTTTCAGAAAAGCAGAAATGTAGAGCAACCCGAGTGGAGGGTAGGGCCGCATGATCTGCTGTTCTTTGGGGTCCTCTGACAGGAAGTAGCCGTGGGTGAGTAATACCTTCATTTACTTACTCCCTCCAATTCAATGTAATAATGGTCTGAGAGTGGGCCTTGCCAGGCAAAACCTCCCAGTTGCTTCTCCAAAAAAGAGAGTGTTCTAAAAAGCCAGAAATTCCTTTTCATCAGCGATTCCAGATAGGAAGGTGGCCCAAAGAAGCCGATGGGTTTTACTTTTACCGACCTGAACTCAGGAGCGAAAAGCTTTCTAAGTTTTTTAGGAGAGTAGTACCAGGTTTTTACTTTCACACCTTTCACATCGGCCATGGCATAGGGCTTCTTTCTTCTAAACACCTGGTTGAACCGTAGTTTGAGCAGGAAATAGAAACTTTCCCAAAGGCATAACTCGGGCATCACCACCAGAATAATGCAGCCATTCGGTTTCAGGTAATTAGAAATTTTGGCCTTGAAGCTACGCAGCTCTTCAGCAGTGATGCAGTTGAAACCACCGAAATTTGAAAAAACCAGATCGTACTTTTCTGAGTCATTCCAATTTTCCATAGCGTTGATATTTGCTTGCTTTAGGTGCACTTTATACGAAAGGCCTTGTGCCTGGATTTTGTTTTTGGCCTGAACCAACATTTCATTAGAAATATCGGTAGCAGTAACCACGTGGCCTGACTTTGCCAGGTGCAAGGCGTCTTCACCCGTGCCGCAATTCAATTCGAGCACATGGAGTTTTTTCTCAGCAGCAAGGCGTTGATCCAGGTATTTCCATACCAGTTCGCGTTGCAGCTTGCCAGTGTGGCTGTGAGTGAAATCGCTGTCATAACTGTCGGCTGCTATGTCAAATTCTTGTGTCATGCCTGGGCTTTGGCCAGTTTTTTGATCTTTGAACCATTGACAATCGCCATGGGTAAGTGGTAACCCGTGGTAGCAATTTGCCGGATGGTTTTTTTGTTGAGGCTTGATGGACGTTTCAATCCATTCTGCAAGGCTCTTAGCCCCCTTTTAAGCTTGTGCCTGTTGTGTACGTAGCGGTGTAGTTTTTTATAGAAAGCAGGCGAATAGGTGTTCTCAAACATCAGGTCCAGGTCATCTGAATCAACCCAATTGGCCTTGGCTTGTAAATCGTCTTTTACCTTGTCGTAAAACTTGGTGCCAGGCAGGGGGTAGGAGACAGATATGCCAATTTCATCTGGCATGATGTCCAGAACCATCTGGATGGTTTTCTTCACATCTTCCAGGGTTTCATTGAGGTAGCCAAACTGCAAAAAGAGGGCAACGTTTACCCCTTTGGACTGTAGTTTGGGCACTGCTTCGTGAATTTGATCTACGGTTATGCCCTTGTCCATGGCATCGAGAATGTGCTGTGAACCCGACTCTGCACCCAGCCATATGGTTTCCAGGCCCGAGGCTACCAGGGCATCTATGGTGTCTTCTTTTAGCAGCAGGTCAACCCTGGACTGAATCATGTATTGAAAGCTGAGCCCTTCGGCTTTTACAAGCTCATTAAATTTTTGCACCCAGTTGGGCTTCAGGCCAAATATGTCATCGCACATCCAGAAATGGTTCACCCCATACTGGCCGGTCAGCAGCTTGATTTCTTCAATGACATGTTCAGGACTGCGGGTATTATAGCGGTTGCCATAGATGGGTTTGGCGCACCAGTTGCACTTGTAGGGGCAGCCCCGTGTAGTAGCAATGTTGATGCTGAAATAGCCATGGTTTTCAGTCCATATTTTTCTGTAGGCTTCCATGTCTACCAAGTCCCAGGCCGCCAGTGGCAGTTCGTCCAACACCTGTAGTACCGCTCTTTTGGCAGATTGGGCAGGCTTACCAGCCTCATCTAAAAAGGACAGGCCTTGCACCAGAGCAGGGTCTCCGCCTATCTTCAAGCTGGCAATCAACTCGGTGGCTGTGGCATCGCCTTCACCCATGATCACATAGTCCACCCCATTTTCAAGGTATTGCTCATACCTGTCGCTAGAGTCAGAGCTGCTGATGATCACTTTGGCACCTGCGGCTTGAGCCTTGCCTGCCATGGTGTAGGCGGCATCACGCATTGTGGTGAGGCACATTTTGGTCAGGTAATTGAAGCCGTCATCGTAGATCAGCAGAAAATCTGGTTCGAACTCCTGAATGGTCTGTTCAATTTTGGCGGGCGTGTCGTTCAGGCAGTTGTCAAAGAACACTACCTCATGACCTTCCTTTTTGAGCTTAGCGCTTAACTGAATGGTGCCAAGGGGCGGATATGGCTTTTTGAAATGCCATTGTTTGGCATCCAGCGGGTAGAAATAGGTGTTAGTAACCAGTACTTTAGCCATTGATCGCCTCCTTTTTCATTCGGTTTATGGCTTTCTGGGAATTTAACTCTACTGCCTTCAGCACCTTTTTCTGATAGTTTTTGTCATGATTTTTTGAAGTACCTCTTCTTGAGCGAAAAGCCAGCTCAAACTCCTCATCAGTATAGTTTTTGCCATAAAGGGTCATCCACCTTCTGTAGGTTTTCTTCATGAAATACTTGTCCAGTTTTTCTGCTGTTGAGTGGATGAACAAAGGCTCGATCAGTGCTCTTGACAGCTTTTTCCCCAGGCCAGCCTGTGGGCTTGCCTTCCCATTTCCTTCCAAGTTTGGAAAGTAGTCTTTATACCAATCGTTCACTTCTAAAAACTGATCATAATAGCCATTGCCACGCATGGGCACCAGAGTGCTCACTTCAGTAGCCGTGAATATGTTTTTATCCGGTATTTCTAAGGTCTCCTCATCAATGAAATAATTGGTGCAGAAGTACTTTTTTGAATTCAGCAGAAAGAGCCGCTTGAACATTACCAGCGAGGTTCTGGCAATCCATAGCCTGTGTTTTTTGGTGATGATGAAGTAATCGATATCAGCATCTTCTGGTACTGAGCCTTTTGAGAGTGAGCCTGAGATGAAAACAGCCCTGACAAACGGAAAAGCGTAAATAAGTGAGGAAAAATACCGGGCCCTTTTCATCAAACTTTTGGCCCTTGCTTCTCCTTCTACCCGCCTCTTTACCGTTGAAGCGTCTCCTTCAAGAAAGAAATAACCTTCAAGTTCCAGAACAACTCCGCTCACAGTGAGGTCAGCCAGGTGCTCGTTAAATTGGTCTTGACTAATGCCTTTTGAAGCCACTCGCGATAGTAATTCACTGGCATTCAGCGGATGCTCGAATATCTGGTAATAGGCCAGTGTGTTTACTATGGATCTTTTGATGCTATTCATAGTAATAGGCCAGGTGTTTTAGCCCAAACAGAAGCTGTTCAGGTTCATTTAGGAAGAGCACCGTAGGTATAGTGTTCCGCACTTCGGAAGGGGTCATGATTAAAATACTGCCTTAGTCTCAAAAAGGCTGCTAGGCCTATCGTGAATATATGAGATTATTACAATTTACCCGCTATTGAGGCTGACTTGATTTGGAATTATATGGTTCTCTGTCTTTAGCCTGTCAGCTAAATAGGTTGATATAAAAATGGGAGTATCAATTAGTCCATTTCAATCTTTTAGGAAGTATAAACGCTTGTCGACCAAAGGGGCAATGATGGCTAAGGATGTTTTATGCCATCCAATAGCATTTCAATGGTTTTGGCCAGCCTGCGGTCTTTGGTTTCCTGCCTTTTGGCACTGCCCACCCAGCGGGCGTATTCATTGCGGTTAGTATAGCTCAGGGTATCGTAAAAGGCCTTGGCATCGGTGTTTTGAGCAAATGCCTCGTTGAGTTCATCTGGTATTTCTACCACTCGCTCTTCGGTATCTTTCTGTACGGTTACTTTCACGCTGTCACCGTGCGTTTTTCCAACCTTGGCCTTTACATCTTTGCGCATGATCAGGATATGACCCATGCCCATGTTGGCCAATGAACCACGATATGGCACGCCATCAAAAGTGGCTTTGACCTTTACCTGGCCTTTGGTGCCAAAAGATTCTTCAACATCATAAGGAAAGTAAATGCAGGCAGCGGTTGGCCATTTTTCTCCACCATCTTTTATCTCTGCTTCAAACTCAAATATCTTTTCCATAAGGGCTTTTCTTGTTGATAAAGTTAAAAAATCTTAAATCATTATGTTTCAACTGGCCATTTGCAACGTTCTACTGAATAGTAGCAGGGTAAAAACAACCGCTGTTGTTATCTAGGTGTCAAATAGAATGAAAGGGTGTTCAGGCATTGCCTGAAAGGTCAATTTTTATCACTAGATTCATTAGCATAATCATGGGCAAAATCAGACCCCTAGCCGTCCTCTTTTTGGTTCTTCTGCTGAACTGCGGTGGAGAGCCAGACCCCTATCTCAATCTCGATGAAGAACTGAGGATTGACGTGCGTACCATCGTGGTTCCGGGCGACCATCAACTACTTTCTAACCCCGCCCAGCGTTGGGGCACTCCTTTTGAAATGTACAATGTAGATTTTAAGAGAGGGGGCAATGTAGCCGAAATATCCGTGCGTTTTAGAGGTGGCTGTGGCCTGCATCGCTTTGCCTTGTATGCACCAGAAACTTTTGAGGATACTGCCAATTTCGATCAACCTACTGATGTGACCCTCTATTTGTACCACAGTGTGGTAGATGAAGAATGCGAGGAATTTCAAGAACATGTACTCAGACGAGTCGACCTTTCATTTCTTTACCCTGGTCGCTACAACCTCACCATCGAGAGTGCTTCTAACAGAGAGGCTTATCGGGTAGATGACTTTGAAATCAAGTAGATCGATGGCTTATTCAAAACGTACAATTCATCGGTTGTTCCTGCTTTTTGCGGGCTTTACATTTTCCATTGGCTTGCAGGCATTTCAGCAGCAAGAGGAAGACACGGTAGGCACTGCGACTGCCTTTTTTTACGAGCTGGAAGATGACAAGCAGAGGCAAAGGTTTCGCTTTAGTGACCCTGCTTTCAAGGGCGGCCTGTCCATTTTCAGATACCTGCCCGATGAAAACAGCGAATCGAGTATCAATTTTGACCTGGGTGCAGAGGTAGAATGGGAAGTGCAAAAGCGCCTTTTTGTGGGCACTGGGCTCAGGCTGTTTTTCATTAGCCAGAATTTCCCGGTTGGCGAAGAACGCGTTCAAGGTCGCCTGGCCAATGGTGCCTTACTTGCCAGAGAGCATGTGTCTACCGACATGTCCATCACTGGCATAGAAATACCCTTATTCGTCAGGTACAAGGTCAGCGATAATCCAGGTTCACTTTTTCTTACCCTGTCCTTATCGTCACGCACTAGCATCAAGGAGAAGTACACCGATCACATCGACTGGAAAATGGGCGGTTCAGTAGCCGGAAGTTTCTTGGCTACTAGTACTCGTTCAACGGTCATTAGAAACGAAAGTGTCCAGTCCTTCGAGTTTTTCAATGCTTTCCATGCTGTTACTTTCGGCATTGGTAAGTCCATTCATGTGTATGGCTCTGAACGCGGAGAGATCATGATTGGCTACACGCTGAATGTTCAGGACATGAAGAATATTTTCCAGGAAGCCCGATTTAAGAAGTACGAAGCCTTAGGGCTTTCCATCAAATTTCCGCTGCCCATTGGCAAAAAAAACCGGTAGACAAATAGTTGGCTGGCTTCCGAATTTCCCCTTAGGCTTTGAAGCCCTCCACCAATTGGCTAAATTCCAGACATGCTTGATCAAGAAAGTCGCAGGCAATACTGGCGTTTCAACCTTCGCTATCTGCTAATACTATTATCCATCTGGTTTCTGGTGTCCTATGTCTTCGGCATTTTGCTGGTCGACTCCCTGAACCAAATCCGATTTGGAGGCTTCAAATTGGGATTCTGGTTTGCCCAGCAAGGCGCTATCTACACTTTTGTGATTTTAATTTTTGTCTATGTGCGCTTGATGAACAAGCTGGACAAGCGGTTTAATGTAGAAGAAGAATAAGCGATTAGATCATGGATGTACAAACCTGGACCTACCTGATTGTCGGTACTACTTTCGCCCTCTACATTGGCATTGCCATTTGGGCCAGAGCCGGCTCCACCAAAGAATTTTATGTAGCGGGAGGGCACGTACCACCACTTGCCAATGGCATGGCCACTGCGGCAGACTGGATGTCTGCTGCGTCTTTTCTTTCCATGGCCGGTCTAATTGCCTTCTCAGGCTATGATGGCTCAGTGTACCTCATGGGTTGGACGGGCGGCTATGTGCTTTTGGCCCTTTTGCTGGCACCCTACCTCAGGAAATTTGGCAAGTTTACCGTGCCCGATTTCATTGGAGACCGATACTACTCCAATGTGGCGCGTACTGTAGCGGTAGTAAGTGCACTGTTTGTGTCTTTCACCTATGTGGCTGGCCAAATGCGCGGAGTAGGCGTGGTCTTTTCCCGCTTTTTAGAGACTGACATTAACAATGGCGTGTATATAGGCATGGGCATTGTCTTTATTTATGCTGTCTTGGGCGGCATGAAAGGCATTACTTATACGCAGGTAGCGCAGTATTGCATTCTCATTTTTGCCTTTATGGTGCCTGCTATTTTTATCTCCATTCAGCTTACGGGCAACCCTATACCGCAACTGGGCTTTGGCTCTAATATAGTGGGCACGGATGTGTCGCTACTCGATAAACTGGACGGTTTGATGACCGAGCTGGGCTTCACGGCTTTTACCGATGGCAGTAAATCTACTACTGATGTGTTTTTTATCACGGCTGCGCTTATGGTGGGTACGGCTGGTTTGCCCCATGTAATTGTTCGCTTCTTCACGGTACCCAAGGTGAGAGACGCCCGCGTTTCGGCAGGTTATGCCCTGGCTTTCATTGCCATACTTTACACCACGGCACCAGCGGTGGCCGCCTTTGCCAGAACCAACCTCATGGACACGGTCAATGACAGGGCTTACCGGGAAATACCAGAATGGTTTACTACATGGGAAGAGGCTGGTCTGCTGGCCTGGAGTGATAAAAACGGTGATGGCATTATTCAATACCGGCCGGGCAGTCCGTTTGAAGGCAAGGCCCCAACTTTTACGACCAAAAAAGGCACTTATGGTCAGCGCATGATCAGCAATGCACCCAGTAATAATGAAAATGAGCTGTTCATTGACAGAGACATTATGGTGCTGGCCAACCCGGAAATTGCCAACCTGCCCAGCTGGGTCATAGCCCTGGTGGCAGCAGGTGGTTTGGCAGCAGCCCTTTCTACAGCCGCTGGCCTGTTGCTCGTGATTTCAACCTCAGTGTCTCACGATCTGGTGAAGAAGCAGATTGCACCTGACCTGAGCGAAAAAGGCGAACTCTGGATAGCCCGGGGTGCAGCCATGTTAGCTGTAGTAGTGGCGGGCTATTTCGGCATCAACCCTCCTGATTTTGTGGCGGCTGTGGTAGCGCTTGCCTTTGGCCTGGCTGCAGCTTCTTTTTTCCCAGCCATCTTCCTGGGTATCTTTTACAAGCGCATGAACAAGCAGGGCGCCATAGCCGGTATGGTGGTGGGCCTGGGCATTACTATTTTTTACATGATGCGCTACAAGCTGGGCTGGATTGGCGGACCCACCACGCCTGATGACTGGTGGTTTGGCATTTCACCGGAAGGTTTCGGTACCATTGGCATGATTATCAATTTTGTGGTGGCATTGGTAGTTTGTCACTTTACACCCCCGCCTCCGGCAAAAATTGGTGAAATGGTAGAGAATATCAGAGTACCTTCAAACAAGTAAGCTAAGGTCTAAATCTCCCGTTTTAGCGATGAGTCGAAGCCATTTGACAAAAAAACTTCGAGGCCAGCGTATTTTTATTTAAAATGACAATCGATTCAAATTGACACGCTATGAGCGATCGCATTCACAGCCTGGGAGGCTACTTTCATGAATATCAAAAAAGTGTTCAGGACCCTGAAAATTTCTGGGCCCGAATTGCTGATTCATTTCACTGGCACAAGCGCTGGGACAAGGTGGTGGACTGGAATTTTGATGCACCGGATATAAAGTGGTTTACCAATGCCCAGCTGAACATCACGGAGAATGTGCTAGACCGGCACTTGTTTACTCATGGCGATAAGCCTGCTATTATTTGGGAACCCAACGACCCCAATGAAGAGCACATTACGCTTACTTACCGTCAGCTTCACGAGAAGGTGTGCCAGTTTGCCAATGCCATGAAGGCGCAGGGAGTGAGCAAAGGCGACCGCGTGATCATTTATATACCCATGGTGCCCGAAGCCGCCATTGCCATGCTGGCCTGTGCCAGAATAGGTGCGGTGCATTCAGTGGTTTTTGCAGGCTTTTCCGCCACATCCCTGGCCGACCGAATCAATGACTGCCAGGCCAAAATGGTGCTTACCTCTGATGGCAACTTCAGAGGAACCAAGCAAATACCAGTGAAATCAGTAGTTGATGAGGCGCTTGAGAAATCGGACTTCATAGAAAAGGTGATTGTGTTGCAACGCACGGGCCAGGAAGTAGAAATGGTAGCTGGCCGTGACCTTTGGTGGCATGAAGCCATTGAAGGCGTATCTACTGAAAACAAAGCAGAAGTGATGGACAGTGAAGACCTGTTGTTCATTCTATATACCTCGGGTTCTACCGGCAAGCCCAAGGGGGTAGTGCATACCTGTGGTGGGTACATGATCTACACCAGCTATTCTTTCCAAAATGTATTTCAATACGACCAGGGCGATGTGTACTGGTGTACGGCCGATGTGGGCTGGATCACCGGTCATTCCTATATCGTGTATGGGCCGCTGCTGGCTGGTGCTACGTCCATCATGTTTGAAGGCCTACCTACCTACCCTGATCCGGGGCGTTTTTGGGCCATTTGCGACAAGCACAAGGTCAACCAGTTTTATACAGCACCCACCGCCATCAGAGCATTGCAGGCCTATGGTACAGAACCCGTTGAACCCTACAGCCTGGAGTCGCTCAAGGTAATTGGCTCGGTAGGGGAGCCCATCAATGAGGAGGCCTGGCACTGGTACCACGACCACATTGGAAAGGGGAGATGTCCCATAGTAGATACCTGGTGGCAAACCGAAACCGGGGGAATTCTTATTTCTCCGCTGGCGGGCATTACGCCTACCAAACCCGCTTATGCTACTTTGCCATTGCCGGGTATACAGCCCGTCATTCTCGACAATGAGGGCAATGAGCTGGAAGGCAACAGTGTGCAGGGCAACCTGTGCGTGAAATTTCCCTGGCCCTCTATGCTGCGCACTACCTATGGCGACCACGAGCGCTGTAAACAGACTTACTTTTCATCATTCCCTGGCTACTATTTTACCGGTGACGGTGTGAAAAGAGATGAGGACGGCTACTACCGTATTCTTGGCCGTGTTGATGATGTAATCAATGTGAGCGGGCACAGAATGGGTACGGCTGAGGTAGAAAACGCCATCAATGAACATCCAAAAGTGGTGGAATCGGCCGTGGTAGGATACCCGCATGAGATCAAAGGACAGGGCATTTATGCTTATGTGATCTGCGACATGGAAGGTCGCTCAGAAGAAAGTTTGCAAGCAGAGATAAAGCAGACGGTGACCAAAATCATTGGTCCTATAGCCAAACCTGATAGGATCCAGATTGTGCCGGGGCTGCCCAAAACCCGTTCAGGAAAGATCATGCGTAGAATCTTAAGAAAGATTGCTGCTGGTGAGACGGATAGCCTGGGCGATACTTCAACACTATTGAACCCTGATGTAGTTGAGGCGATTATAGCAGGGGCTGGACGTTAATTAGTAGTCGCCTTGGCAAGGAAGGCATTTACCTGACGAAGCAATTTTTGGGTGTTAATTGGCAGTCTTTTTGCAACTTGAGTAGTATTGATTTATCAAATTCAGGCCTATGAGATCACTGTTTATACTTTGCCTCACTTTGTTTACTGTTTCCTCTGTGGTAGCACAGGAAGACCAACTGCTGGAGACCACACAAGCTGGTGTTGTCAAAATAGGAATGTCTGCCGATGAGGTTTACCACCATTTCAATATTGACAGCATCCGCCTTTTTAATCAGTTTTTGGAGGGTACGTTTAGCCCTGCTCTGGACATAAGAGGGGAGGGGTTGTTAATAGAGCTTCAATGTGATAAAGTATGGCGAGTGAAGGTGAATAATCGTCTTTATAAAACCAAAAATGGTTTGGGAGTAGGCAGTACATTGAAATCGCTTTTGACTCATTACCCCGGAGCTCATTTTTTCCAAGGAGAGGGAAATTATGTACTCTATGTAGATAGCCTTCATATGTCATTCGTGCTAGCAATGGAGGGGCTGGATGAGAATAAATATTACGAAGCGATCAAAGATTTCCCCGAAGAGACCTCTATTGCTCAAGTATTGGTTCTCTCTAAATGATACCTGATTCCCTGTTGCATGGTATTCTCGCCTATCTTTAGACATGGGGCATCACCACCATCACGGACACCACCACCATCATGATCATGGAGTGAAAAACCTCAAGGTTGCTTTTTTCCTCAACCTGGGCTTCACCCTGATAGAGATTGTGGGTGGAATCTATACCAATAGCCTGGCCATACTCTCTGATGCTCTTCACGACCTGGGCGATAGTCTGGGCATAGGCCTGAGCTGGTATTTTCAAAAACTATCTACCAAACAGGGAGACAAAACCTATACTTATGGCTATAAGCGTTTTTCACTGTTGGGTGCCATCATCAATGCTGTAGTCCTACTGGTTGGCTCTGTTTTTATTTTAAGCCAGGCCATCCCACAAGTATTTGACCCTGCTGAAACTGATGCACAAGGCATGCTCTACATTGCCATTTTTGGTGTACTGGTAAATGGGGCCGCCATGCTCAGACTTAGAAAAGGCACTTCCATCAATGAGCGAGTAATTTCACTTCACTTGTTGGAAGATGTGCTGGGCTGGGTGGCAGTACTCATCGGTAGTATTGTGATGCTTTATTTCGATGCACCCTGGATTGATCCACTGCTTTCGGTGCTCATTGCCCTCTTTATTTTGGTCAATGTATATAGAAACCTTCGCAGCAGCCTGGGTATTATTTTGCAGGCGACTCCCAAAGAGGTGGATGTTGAGGGGATTCATGAAAAGCTGCTGAGTCTGGAGCATGTTAGTGATGTGCACGATTGCCACATTTGGTCTATGGATGGTGAGTATCACGTGCTCTCAACCCATGTGGTGTTGAATGGAGAATACAGCCTGGAAGAGATGGCAGAAATCAAGGCCGCAGCTAAAAAACTTCTCAAAGAAGAGGTTCAGCATGTGACCATCGAATTCGAAGGACCTAATGAAGAGTGTAAGGGTTGTTAAGTCTATAAAAAGGTAGCCCCGCAGCCACTCCCGGGGAGGGAATAACTCGGGGCCTTCATCAACCTCAACACAACTAACCTATCAAAACTTATTTTACCTCGATTTTTGATGCGAGTTTTTTCACTTCATCCTTAGGGATGGTCAGGCCTAAGATGCCATTGTCATAAGAGGCGCTGATCTTGTCTTCCACAATGTTTTTGGGTAACTGAAAAGTCTTTGAAAACTTGCCATACTCAGTCTGGATGGCGTGATAGTTTTTCTCTTTCTTTTCGTCTTTGAATTTCCTCTCGCCACTGATGGTCAGGCGACCTTCATTGAGATCGATGCCGAAATCTTTCTTGTCGAAACCAGGTACAGCAATTTGAATTTCAAAAGCCTTATCAGTTTCAGCTACGTCTACTCTTGGGTTAAAACCATTTCGGGTGGTTGCTACTGAATCGTTAAAGAATCGGTCCAAGAAGCTATCCATGTTTGCGGGAACGAACCAATCGGAGTTTTTTCTTACTAAGCTCATATTTTTATCTTTTTTGTTTTGTTTCAAAATCGTTTGACTCCTCTATTGCCGAAACTGTACCACAGCGATTATTGCGCCAATATGGCCGATAAATGAATAATGTTTGATAAAAATATGACATATTGTCACTTTTTGACCGTCAAAGAGTCGTAGGAGGGGTAATAAGGAATCTCTATTTTTAGTGGTTAATCCATTTTTAGATGAACCGTGATCTCAAGCATTTGCTCAAGGCCTTTGGGCCGGGAATTTTATTTGCCAGTACCTGTATTGGTGTTTCTCACCTGGTACAGTCTACCCGTGCGGGTGCCGACTTTGGTTATGGACTGGTCTTGTTCATCATTGCGGCCTTGTTTTTCAAGTACCCTTTTTTCGAATTTGGTTCGCGCTATGCTGCGGCTACTAAAAAGAGTTTGCTTGAGGGCTATTTGGCCGAAGGAAAATGGGTGCTCTGGGTTTACTTTATTCTCAGCCTGGGCTCCATGTTTACGGTCACTGCTGCCGTTACTTTTGTCACGGCAGGTATGCTCAATAACCTTACTGGACTCACCTTAGATCCAGCCTATGTATCAGCAGGACTTCTGCTCTTTTGTGTGCTGGTACTGGCGGTTGGTAAATACGGTATCCTTGATAGCTTATTGAAGATTGTAGGTGCAGTGCTACTTATTTCTACATTGGTGGCCTTTTTTGCTGCTTTGTTCAAAGGGAGGGTAGCTCCCGAGCCTGGTTTTATTCCCAAAGAACTGACCGAACGAGGGAGCATTATTTTTGTCATCGCTCTCATGGGTTGGATGCCCACAGCAGTAGACCTTTCAACCTGGAATAGCCTTTGGGCCATAGAACGGATGAAGCAAACAGGCTATGTGCCTAAGCTCAAAGAGATACTTTTCGACTTTAAATTCGGCTACTGGGTCACGGCTATTCTGGCGCTTTGCTTCCTCACCTTAGGTGCCAATGTAATGTATGGTACGGGTGTGGAGCTCTCTGGTAATTCAACTGTCTTCTCGCATCAGGTGGTGACACTGTTT
>Ga0316204_10000475_pt1 | contig 147898 bp, 124 predicted proteins | sample 6monrhotite_MG_2_FD_205661 | JGI IMG/M metagenome (GOLD analysis project Ga0316204, IMG submission 205661) | Microbial mat bacterial communities from mineral coupon in-situ incubated in ocean water Damariscotta River, Maine, United States -... | ecosystem: Environmental > Aquatic > Marine >... | reverse complement strand
CTCAAAAAAGGTGAATCACTATGGGAAAGGACATTCATTGATTTGGAGTTGATTGCCCAGAATAGGGCATTAGTGAAATCATTTTTCAGAAACGAAGCTGTATCCTTTGCTGCTGGCTAGGTAGTATCTAACACTAAGATACAAGAAATGGCTACCTTCGCGACACACCCGTCACTCGCAGTGGTTTAACTGAATGACAGCAACAGGTCGATAGCACACATTCACTGCCGAATTATCGAGCGTTGGCTAACGGGATAGCCAAACCTCCAGGTCTCGATCTCCCTTTCACACGAAAAAAGGGAGTGCCAAAGCCGCACCATTCAAACAGCAACGGGGGCCTTAATAGATGGCAGAGGATCATATCCTTGAATTTCAAAGTCGTCGAAGGTGTAATCATAGATACTCTTGGGGGTTTGCTTAATCATCAGTTTTGGCAAGGTGCGGGGCTCGCGTGATAGCTGCGTTCGAATTTGCTCCTCATGATTGGTGTAGGCATGCAAGTCTCCAAGGCTGACAATGATTTCATGGGCGACGAGATTAGTTTGATCTGCAAGCATATGTGTTAACAAGGCCAATGAGGCGATATTGTAAGGAAGTCCGAGGAAACTATCTGAGCTACGGATATAGAGCTGAGACGATAACTTGTTATCGGCGACATAAAATTGATAGAGAAGATGGCAGGGCGGCAGGGCCATTTTGCCATTTTGAACATTTTCCTGCGGACTGATCGATTCATCAGGCAGGTATTCCACATTCCAGGCATGAAACAGTATGCGACGGCTATCAGGATTGTTTTTCAGGGCGTCAACCACATTGTCAATTTGATTGACCTCACCGCCTTCTTTTGTTGGCCAGGCGACCCACTGCTTGCCATAGACTGGCCCAAAATCGCCTGATTCCGTCGCCCATTCATCCCATATGCTGACACCATTATCCTTAAGCCATTTTGTATTAGTATCACCACTGAGAAACCATATCAGTTCATTGGCAATACTTTTAAAGTGAAGTTTCTTCGTTGTCAGCAATGGAAAACCGTCTTGTAAATTGTGACGAAACTGGCGACCGAATACAGATGTAGCACCCGTACCCGTCCTATCACCTTTACAGTATGCCATTGTCTATAATGTCTTGTAGTAACTCTAGATATTTCTTCATTGTCTTTATTCCATCGATGTTTGGTGTCAGGGCTCAAATTAATCTAGTCACGTTAATTTTTTCTTTAATTTCAAAGCAGCGTTTTAGCAGCGCCAATTCTTTGTCTTTTTTTGATTTCCGCGTGAATGCCTATTGTCTCTTGAGACAATGCCTGGAGCAAGTGGATACGCAACTTCAACGTACCCCTGAGAAGCTTTCCAGGCTGGTAATAAAGCGTAAACCAGACTCAATTTATGGCTATAAATTCGAAGACTTCGAGCTTGTTGATTATAAACCAAAGTCTGTTATTAAAGCGCGCGTTGCTGTCTGAATGGTTGGATTCTAAAAAAGTGTTCGGCGACAAAAATTATCCCGAATAGTATAGCTTTAACACTCCTCTTTTTTCGTATGGTTGGAAGCGATAGAGGATAACCCTGTGGAGCACCACTTTGATAATTATGAGAGAGACATTGAATATCAGTTTGGTGAAATCAAACAAAACAAGCAACGGAGTACTTGGGATGTGAAAGAACAACTAGTCTCCAATGAAATAATTCAGTCGATGCTGCTTGAATTAACACAGGGTTCAGGCTGCGAGAAAATTGAAACTTATACCCTGCAAAAAGGCCCTGCAATCATAAAACTGGAATGGCTTTCTGCCCAACGTTTGGTTAAACGTTATAGCATAATTGTATTGTTATATAGTTCTAGGCTCTGTTGACATTTCAACATAACCATATCAAAGCCGCAGCAAATCGAACAAAATGCATGTAATTCTTTGCCCATTTTTCAAATCGCGAGAAAACTCTCCGAAACTGCTTGAGCTTGCCGATAAAACACTCAACCAGGCAGCGCTCTTTGTAGATATGCTTGTCATATTCTCGCGGTTCTTTACGATTTGCCTTTGGCGGAATAACAGGAATGATGCCTTGATGTTTTAGCTGCTCGATGAGTTTGTCAACGACATAAGCCTTATCCATTAACGCATATGTTGCCTTGACGCCATCAATCAGAATGTAGGATTGGGTAATATCGGCTGCCTGCCCTCCCGTTAAAATGAAATCCAGTGGATACCCCAGCGCATCAACCATGACATGAATTTTCGTGCTAAAGCCACCTTTTGAGGCCCTAGCGCTTGGTCTTGAACTGTTTATAAATGGCGTTGAGGTGCCCCAGCAGCACAAGCATGAGCGCGAACAACAGTGCCATCGATCATGATACTTTCCCTATCAGGATCACGGGCAAACTGAGCATGCATTTCAGCCTAAACACCTTTATCTCCCCATCTCACAAGGCGCCTATAACTGAGCACCGCTACGAAGTATCCAGAGAACGGCATCTACAAATTGACAACAGCTCTCTGTTGTTCCTATATAAACCACTTTTTTCCCTTTCAGAAAATCGAGTATCTTATGCCAATTGTCATCTGAAAGAGTGGCATTGCTCATAACCGACCCTTTGGAAAAAGGAAGGATATGATACGTTGCTCAGCAAATGTCAACAGAGCCTAGGGAACCTCTGAACGAATTTGGGCACGATGAATGGGGAGTCAATAATGTTCGATTTGAGGCATGAAACGGCTCAAATACAGGGAGTTTTCGCGAGTCGTACGAGTTCGGCTGTGGATTTGGCGCCAGTTTTAGCCTGGATGCGTTTGCGATAGGTGTCAACCGTGCTGACGGAAACGCCCAAGGTTTCTGCGATATTGCCTCGGGAGTGGCCCTCGGCGATAAGATCCAGGACGGCAAGCTCCCTTTGGGAGAGAGGACCCTCCAGCCTGGTTCCATCGCTGTGGAAGCGGCAAGATACGCCCTTGCCCAGATAGAGACCATCCGCTATCAAGGCTGCTTCCAGTTCCTCATAGCCCGAATCCTTGAGCACATAGCCGTCGGCGCCAGCGCGCAGCAGCGCACTCACGGTGAACGGCTCGTCATGCATGGAGAGCGCGATAACGCGCAGGTTCGGCATTACCGACTTGACCCTTCTCGTGACCTCAGCTCCACCTAACATGGGCATAGCCACGTCGACCACCAAGACCTGAGGCCGCTCAGCCAAGGTCAGGGCAACCGCCTCTCCTCCATCACCGGCCTCGGCGACGACTCGGTAGCCCGGTACGCTATTCAACAGGGAGATCAGCCCTTGCCGCATCACTCGATGGTCGTCGGCCAGAACAATTCTAACTTCGGTCGATGGGACCGCAGTTTCCACGATGCGGTTTTCTGACGCTGTGCGGTAAGTTGATTGCATTGCAAAAGGTCTCCCTGGCTTGGACTGACGCGGCAGCAGATGGCTTGGGCATGGGCTTCTCCATGCCGATGCCGGCCTAACTATAGCACTACGTTTGCGGCACTATCCCTCGGAATTTAATTGATCGCCGTGCATTATTGGGGCGACTTCCTCGCCGATACCGAAATACCACAGGCTCTGCTAACATCACCGATCTTTCTCGTTGCAATTCATGCCCTTCCGCCATCCACGATGCCTAGTTCGTACAGTCGCCGTCTTGCTCTCGCTTTTTGGGTCCCTTGGCTCATTCTTGGGAGCGCCCTTGCCGCGTCCGCCCAGGCCGCAGCTGCTCCACCGCCCCTCGTTATCACCGAACTCGACGCCGTTTACCCGCTCGGTGGCCACTTGGCCTTGTTCGAACACGCTGACCGAAACCTGACCATCGCCGAGGTCGCCTCGCCCGAGTTCGCGTCCCGCTTTGTCCCGAGTCGTCACGCGATCCCCACTCCGCGCCTGGTTGATGGCGTCGTCTGGGTACAGCTTCAGATCTACAATGCAGTTGAGGCCAAGGGTCGCTGGCTACTGCTGCTCGACGATCCGCGGGTCGCTCGTGCCAATCTCTACACCCCTGATCCCGATGCGCCTGACGGTTTCACGGTGCAACGCTCCGGCTATCAAGTCCCCGTCGCCGAGCGGGCGATCAAGCACCGCACCTTCCCGTTCAATACCGACATTGAGTACGGAGAAACCCAGTCTCTATTCCTGCGCATTGAGGTCGAGGGAGGCTACTTTGCCCTACCGCTCAGCCTCTGGCCCGCCGACCAGTGGGCCGAGTCGACCCAGGCAGAGTACTGGCTGCTCGGCCTCTTCTCGGGGGCCTTGTTGATGGTGCTGGCCTACAATCTGGTGCTTTACATCTTCTTTCGCGACCCGACTTATCTCTATCTGGCGCTGTTCATCGCTGGGGTCACGGCTTGGCGTGCAACCCGGGACGGCTTGACAGCGCAGTTCCTCTTCCCAGACAACGGCTTCACGCCCGAGGTGATCTGGGTCACCGCCACGATCGGCCTCGCTGCGCTCGTGCGCTTTACGATGCTCTTTCTCGAGACCTCCCGACAGGGCGGCATCCTGCACAGGACGCTCTGGGTCCTCAGCGGATTCTATGGACTGGCTGCCACCGCAGACCTGACCGTTGGGAAGGTTGCCTCGGTCCTCAACGGTTCAATCATGTTGACCATTCCGCTCCTCTTATGGGCAGCCATCATCGGCCTTCGTCGGGGCGACCGCTTCGCCCGTTGGTACCTGATCGCGTGGGGCGCTTTCTTCGCAACCACCCTTACCCTGATAGCTGCCAACGAGGGCCTCATCCCCAATCACCCGGGAATATCCATCAGCAGCTACTTGGGTATTGCCGCCATGGCGCTGCTCTTCTCCCTGGCCCTCGCGGATCGTTTCCGGCTGCTGCAGGCGGAGAGTATCATCGCCCAGGCCCGGGCACTCGCGGCGTCGCGAGAGAAGGAGCAGCTGGTAAGGGATCAGAAAGTACACTTGGAACGCGAGGTCACAGCACGCACGGAGGATCTGACCCAGACCAACGCTGCCTTGACCTTGGCGCGGGAGCGTGCCGAGTCGGCTAATCAGGCCAAGGATGAATTCCTCGCCAATGCTAGTCACGAACTGCGTACACCGATGAACGCGGTCCTGGGATTTACCGACCTGCTGGCTAAGATGCCGCAGCCTAAACCCCAGCGCCGCCATCTCGACCATATCCGCAACGCCGGTACGACCCTTAAGCAACTGATCAACGATCTGTTGGACTTCGCCCACGCCGAGGCAGGCGCACTCAACCTAAGGCCGGGACCCGTCAACTTACGCACCCTGATACAGGAACTCGAGTGGGAGGTGCGAATCAAGGCGAAGTCCAAGGGACTCCAGCTGCGGCTCAACATCAGTCCCGAGTTGCCCGATGCCTTGGAGCTGGATGCCGTTCGGATCCACCAGATCCTCGGAAATCTGCTCGGCAACGCCGTCAAATACACCGAGACCGGGGAAGTCGAGCTCAGTCTGGACGTCGAACCCACCGACGACGGTGCTCTTACCCTGACCGCCACAGTCCGAGACACCGGACCCGGCATCCCCGAGCAGCATCAAGCCGATATCTTCACCCCCTTTGCGCAGCTCGATGCGTCGAGCCACACTAGCTCCGGGGGCGTGGGGCTCGGTCTTGCCATCTGTCGCCGGCTCGCAACGCTGATGGGCGGGGAGATTCAACTACGCAGTCGAATCGGGCAAGGAAGTAGCTTCACGCTGGTGTTGCCCCAGGTACGAATCGGGCAACTCATCGACAGCGAAGCGACCGAAACAGCCATCACACCGCAATTCCACGGTGCCCGAATATTGATCGTCGACGACGAGCTATGGAACCGCGATCTGCTCCAGGCCTACCTGGCGGATAACAATGTCATTGTGGAGGCGGCCGAGAACGGCGAGCGGGCTTTGCAGAAGGTAAGGGAGCAGTGCCCCGATCTAATCCTCATGGACATTGGCATGTCGGTTATGGATGGCCTCACCGCGATTCGCTCTTTGCGGGACTCCGATGCAGCCGGCATCCCCATTATCGCCGTCACTGCCGCCGCCATGGGAGCTAAGGCCGAGGCGGCGGCGCGGCTCGCCGATGCAGTGGTGACCAAGCCGGTCACTCAGGCGCGCCTCCTGGGCGAAATCGCCCAATTTCTGCCCCACGATCTTGTTGAAGATGCAGGCCCAGCTGCCGCCCTCGAAGAAAGCCTCGCGGACGAGAAAGACGCTACGCCGACTTTCGGCGCTAATGCCGATCCCATGTCTACGAGTAGGGCACGACTTGCCGCCGTGCTTGCCTCCGACCAAGCCTTCCGTGAAGCCCTGGTCAGCCGATTGCACGACGATCTGGTTCAAGATCTCGCTGTGCTCCGCATAGAGATGCAGACCCTGGCCCGGCAAACCTCAGGCGAGACTCCGGCGAATCAAGAACAGTACGCTAAGTTCGCTGAGCGCATCGGTCAGATCAATCAGCAAGTTCAGTCGATGATGTTTGATCTCAGCCTTGGTCGGCTGTTGGCGGACGGCCTACTCGATGCCCTCGCCAGCCTGGCCGACTACTTGGAGGCTAGCCTCGGCATTGCTGTCGATTTTCAGAGCGAAGGCGAAATCGCGCTCCCCGCCGTTACCGCCCGTGGCGTGCTTCACGCCCTGGTGCAACACCTGCGTGACGTTGAGCAACGCTGCGGTATCGGCGGCGTCGAAATTCACGTGCGTCGCTTGCAGACAGAGTTCGAAATCACCGTTGCCCTGTACCCCCGCGCCACTCCTGCGGTCAGTTCCGATTCCACGCATTTATCGCCCGACACCACCCTGGTTGAAAACCTAGCTCCCTTGGGAATCACTCTCACTGAACACAGCAATCCCACCGCCCATCATTTGGAATTCCGAGTGTCCCGGTAACGTTAACTGTCGGGTTTTCGGACGCTAACCTACTGCGCTCCCTAGACCACCCAGGCGGTGGTCACCATCAGTACTAGTGCCCGAGTCGTTTACAATTAATTACGTTTTGTCCCTATTTTTGGGGACATACAATCTCACCACTTCCCACTATCCTCCCACCCTGCTGAGTACGAGTGATGGGCCCCTGCGCCCCTCGTCTATCGGGCGATTGCCGGTTCTCAGCACGAACACAGATCCATCACTAATTTTTTTACTGACAGGGAACTTACAATGAACCAAGCTTTTACCTCAACCTTACGGGTCGCAAGCTATTTTGCGACCATGGCAATCCTGCTAACCGGCCTGAGCGCTACGGCGCACGCCGATGAGTTCACCGACAAGGTCGCCGCCAAAATGGCCGGTACCCTGACCGAATACCAGACCAAAAAGGCCGTCAGCGGCTATACCAGGGCTACGATAAACGCCCTTAAAGCCGGTAAGGATCAGATCGTCCTGCCCGGGATCGGCAAGCTCTACGTGAAAGTGGTCAACGGAACCAAATACGTTTACTGCAATTTCAACCACGCATTCAAACTGCGTGTGAACACCGATGTCGTCGACCTGGGTCAACAGGCCGACACACCGAACATGATGACGGCGACGGAGTTCAGGCAAGCAGTGAGTGATCTAACCGAGTTTCCGTATAGCGTCCTAGACAAGCTCAACATTGCGATTGCCGACGTGATCGCGGAGACCAGTAAGGACAGGTATTCGGTAGATATCTTCGCATTCGGTCTGATGTATGGCAGATACCTCCCTCAGCGGAACTATACCTACCCGGACGGCAAAGTCGTCACCCTCTCGGCAGGAGTTATTCCAGCCTTCAAAGCCGAGGTCGACTTGCATTACGCGGCACGAGGCCAATAATCCGAGGCGGACGGTCTGCAAGCCCAAGGCAGGGTGAGGCTAAGTGGAGTGGCCACCGTTCGGTGGCCACTCTCTCTTCGGTTGCGGATGGGATAGGCGTTCAATCACCTGTATCCAAATTAGCAATTTGAAAGGGCATACGGTTTTGTTGACCTGCTCCGTTGTCTGACCTGTCTCCGCAGTAGGTGGTAGGACAAACAAGTTTCATCAAAATAGGGAAATATCAAACGATGAGCAAAAAACCATACAACGTTCTTTTTATTCTCACGGATCAGGAGCGTTACCTGGATCCCGATACACATGCATCGCTCTACGACCAGTTACCGGCCCGCAAGCGACTCCAAAAGCGTGGCATCACCTTCACCAAGCACCACATCAATACGGCCGTCTGCACACCTTCGCGATCGGTCATCTATAGCGGTCAGCACATTCAGCGCACAGGGATGTTCGACAACCTTGAATACTATTGGTCGAACGACTTTTCTACCCACATCCCCACGCTGGGCGACATGATGGACGAGGCTGGTTACTACTCTGCCTACAAGGGCAAGTGGCACCTTGCTCTGGCGCTTGAAGAGCACACCGGTTACGACAATCTGCCCACCAAGCATCTGACCAAGGTGATGGAGGAGTATGGCTTCAAGGACTACGTGGGCGTCGGCGACATCATCGGCACGACCTGGGGCGGCCATCTCAACGATGAAACGATTGGCGCTCAGACCCAACGCTGGCTGCGGATGAAAGGCCAACCCCTAAACGCAAAGGGTCAGCCGTGGTTTAAGGCTGTCAATCTGGTCAATCCTCATGATGCCATGTTCTTCAACACCGATGCCCCTGAAGAACCGAGGGAACTGAAGATCCAGAATTCGTTGGGTGATCAGGTATCGCAGAACTGGAGTCAGGCCAAGCCCAAGACCATATCGCCAATCGCGCCAGCGCCACCCTCGAAGGCGTTTAGGAAACGCTGGACCGAAATCGACTTGCCCAATACCCTAAACGAAAAGATCGAGAAGCCGGGTCGCCCGGAAACTCACAAGGACTGGAATGTGGTCAAGAGTGCATTGACCGGCGTTATTTCAAACGATCCCGACGACCCCCGATATGACGAAGCACGCTGGCAACGCCTGCAGGACTACTATTTTAATTGCATTCGAGAAACCGATGAGGTGATCGAAGGTATCCTCGATGAACTTGATGAGCTGGGCCTCATGGAGAACACCATTATCGTAATGACCGCCGATCACGGCGAGCTTGGCGGTGCCCACGGTCTCAGCGGTAAGGGTAACACCGCCTACGAAGAGCAGACCCACGTACCCTTGATCATCCACCACCCGGAATACAACAGCACGAATCCTGAAGATCTCTTCAGGCAGTGCCATGAGGTAACCTCTCATCTTGACCTCGCCCCGACACTCGTCAATTGGGCGTGTCAGGCAGCACCCGGTTCGAATGCACATCTGGACATCACTCAAAAACTTCAGGGCTATGATCTCTGCGGAGAAGACCTCTCACCTCTCCTCAAGAATATTAGCAACGGAAAAACGGTTGAGAAGTTGCACCCCGACGGCGTCCTTTACTGCTACAACATGTACAGCATCATCGACGGAGAATTTGCGCAATCAGTTCAGCAGCATTTGAACACTCACGGCGGAACCTACGAAGGTTTTGAGGGTGTAATTGACTTGGAGACCAAAAAGGGTGCCATACGTAGTGTGTTCGACGGGAGATACAAGTACAGCCGCTACTTTTCGAACAAGCATCACAACATGCCTGGGAGAAACTCAAAAGATACTCAGAAGATGCAACTGCAGGAGATCTACGATAACAACGAGGTAGAGCTGTTCGACCTTGATAACGATCCGCTTGAGAAATACAACCTCGCTTGCGAGGACGGTTTGGAGGCCTACAACAAGGCTCTGGGGGACAGACAGACCCCACTGAAAGCGGGGGAACGTGACGAACTGTTGCTCGACATGAACGCCAAGCTGAACAGGCTTATCGAGCAGCAGGTCGGCAATGACGATGGCAGCAATCTTCCTAATCTGGACGGACCATTCAGCATGACGCATTGGGACCCTTAGGGAAACGAAACACCTTTGCCAAAACTCAACCAACTGCGCCACGGGTGGTTTGAAGTGCTAGTTTGTCTGCTTTCGCGACACTCCAGCCGTTCAATTAATTTCCACCAAGGTCCGCAACGGGTTGATAGCACACATTCACTACCAAATTATCGAACGCCGGCTAACGGAAAGCCAAACCTCCAGGTCTCGACCTTCTACGGTATTATCTGCCAGGCCAGACTTGAGCTATTACACTTTACGGTTGCATAGAATGTATCACATCGTCCGTTTCATGTACCTGAAGAAGTAGGACTTAATTTGGGATAGCGTCGTCCTCTATATCCGCCTGTCACACGAAAAAAGGGGGCTAGCCATACCATTCAGACAGCAACGGGTGCCTTAATAGGTGGCAGAGGATCGTATCCTTGAATCTCAAAGTCGTCGAAGGTGTAATCATAGATACTCTGGGGGGTTCGCTTAATCATCAGTTTTGGCAAGGTGCGTGGCTCGCGTAATAGCTGAGTTCGAATTTGCTCCTCATGATTTCTGTAGGCATGCAAGTCTCCAAGGCTGACTATGATTTCATGGGCGACGAGATTGGTTTGATCTGCAAGCATATGTGTTAACAAGGCCAATGATGCAATATTGTAAGGGAGTCCGAGGAAACTATCTGAGCTGCGGATATAGAGCTGAGACGATAACTTGTTGTCAGCGACATAAAATTGATAGAGAAGATGGCAGGGCGGCAGGGCCATTTTGCCATTTTGAACGTTTTCCTGCGGACTGATCGATTCATCAGGCAGGTATTCCACATTCCAGGCATGAAAGAGTATGCGGCGGCTATCAGGGTTGTTTTTTAGGGCGTCAATGACATTGTCAATTTGATTGACCTCACCGCCTTCTTTTGTTGGCCAGGCGACCCACTGCTTGCCATAGACTGGCCCAAGATCGCCTGATTCCGTCGCCCATTCATCCCATATGCTGACACCATTATCCTTAAGCCATTTTGTATTAGTATCACCACTGAGAAACCATATCAGTTCATTGGCAATACTTTTAAAGTGAAGTTTTTTCGTTGTCAGCAATGGAAAACCGTCTTGTAAATTGTGACGAAACTGACGACCGAATACAGATGTAGCACCCGTACCCGTCCTATCACCTTTCTGTGTACCATTATCTGTAATGTCTTGTAGTAACTCTAGATATTTCTTCATTGTCTTTATTCCATCGATGTTTGATGTCGGGGCTCAAATTAATCTGGTCACGTTAATTTTTTCTTTAATTTCAAAGCAGCGTTTTAGCAGCGCCAATTCTTTGTCCTTTTTTTTGATTCCCGCGTGAGCGCCTATTGCCTCTTTAATACAACGTTGCATTTTGCTCTAGTAAGGATCGTATTCTAGCACGGAGCGTATCCTCTGAATTAGCGTAACAATTTTCCACTGTTATCGACTACCGTCAAGGCTTGACTCGCTTTATGAGCGCATCTAATTTCTAGTGGCTCACTGTTTGAGATGGCTGTAATTTCTCTGGTGGAAGTGGGCCTGCTTGATATCAGGCTGGATTATGGCGGTATTATCAACTTCATACGATGTTAACAATATTGTATTGTCATATCGTTCTAGTACTATATAATTTAGATTGCAATGGGATAAGTGTTTCTATTTTTGGGGTGAAACACCTATATAATCTGGGCCATAGAATAAAGAGCTTTGGTAGTGTGTAAATTTTTGTTCAGGCACCTTAAACACCTTTATAGTACTCACCCGGAACAGACCAGACTACAGTTCTCGCGCGCCCTCCTTCCCTTGCCTCTATTAAAATGAACACCGACATCAATAATCTGTTTACCTTTGATGATTTTAAAGTGGTCAATTACCAATCACACAAACATATCAAAGCACCTGTCGCCATATGACCCTATCACTGATCTGGGCCATGGCCGACAATCGTGTCATCGGCATCGAAAATCGACTGCCATGGAAACTACCCGCAGATATGAAATGGTTTCGCCAGAATACCATGGGCAAGCCTATTATCATGGGTCGCCTGACCTTTGAATCCTTTGGCGCAAAACCTCTACCGGGTCGGCGTAACATCATTATCAGCCGGAACCCCTCGTACACTGCTGACGGGATAGATGTTTACACATCCCTCGAAGATGCCTTGCAATCCACACAAGGCAGCGAAGAAACCATGATCATCGGTGGTATGTCGCTGTACAAACAATCTTTACCGCTCGCCAACCGCCTTTACATGACACTGGTGCATACCGATGTTGAAGGAGATGCCTGGTTCCCGGAATTTGATTTACACCATTGGCAGGAAACGGCACGCAGTGACTTTCCGGCAGATGAAAAAAACCCTCACGCATATAGCTTCATCACATTGGACAAACGACTGTAGTGGTCAAATAATATTGGCCACGGGTATATCGTTCATTCAGTGGGATCAATGTTCCATAAGACGTGACTTGGCAGAATACAAGAGCACAATCGAGTAAATCTTATGAAACCAAAGTAGCGCACGAAAACCAGGACCAAGTGAAGATCTACCCGTTTTAATGTTCTTTACCGGAACAACCGCAGACCCAAAATACAATTGCGTTCGGACGCCATTCTTGCTCTCGACAGATTCAATCATAAACCATGACCTTGTGCGCTTTTGATAATCACACATCAACAATTGGTTTTTGCAGCGTTTTTCCACATCCCATGCAGCAAATGTATCGATTTTCCCCTCAGCCAACTGATTAACCTCTGCATCAGACGAAGGCCTTGATACGATCCATTTCAAAATGGATCGTTCCAGCTTGAAAAGCGATGTAGTGTAAAATGCACGCACATATTGTGAATAAGTCACTACACCGGAAATTTCGGCTCTGTAACAATCAGTGTAAACCCCGTTCCGTTGGTAAGCACCCAGCAATGCACCATCCGGAAGCGGACATGACTCTATCGAAAACATGGCTTATCCCCCTCCTTCTCAAACGGCTGTAACAAACACTCTGTCCATAAAGACCCGCACCTTAAAAAAGCATCGGTCTTTTTTACTTTGTTATAAATTTCAACCCGGCAAGCACAAATTACGCGCCCTAGCGAGTTTTTAAAACGTTCATTCCATCACTCTTCATGGCGACTCACAACACATAAAGCAACATAATCAAATAATGCGAAATACTGCCAGCCAGTACGAACAGATGCCAAATACCATGAGCGTGTTTGATTCGTTCATCAAGAACATAAAAGACGATGCCACCGGTATAAAACAACCCGCCTAACATCAACAATACCAGCCCACCTGTGGGCATAACCTTAAAAAGAGGATACAGGGCCACCACGATCAGCCAGCCCATGAGCAGATAGATGGCCATCTGGATACTGCGCGAACCCTGTCGATGCAGGATATCTACCACGATGCCAATAATCGCCAGCCCCCAAACAATACCAAACAGGCTCCAACCCCAGGCACCCTGCAAAGTCACCAGCGTCAAAGGTGTGTAAGTGCCTGCAATGAGCAAATAAATGGCCACATGGTCCAGCTTCATGAATATCTGTTTGGCCCGCCCGCGCAGGGAGTGATACAGCGTCGACAGGGTGTACAACAAAAACAGGGATATACCGTAGATACTAAAGCTGACGATTTTCCAGATATCGCCCTGCAACACGGCAAATACCACCAACACCGCCAAGCCCGCCAGAGCCAGTGCGGCGCCAACGAAGTGTGTGATGCCATTGAAACGTTCGCCGTGATACATACTCACTCCGATTTGCATTTTTAGTGGGTCGTTACTGTAAAACGGGGGAAGTCTATATATGGATGCTCATCGCTTCCGATTGCGCACATCCAGTTTATCGCGCAAGCGGTCTCCGAGCAGATTGACGGACAACACCACCAGCATCAAGGCTATACCGGGCACCAGTACCATATGCGGCGCAACCAGCAAATAGCGCGCACCATCACGGATCATACTACCCCAGGAGGCCTCCGGCGGTTGCACACCCAACCCGAGGAACGACAAACCTGCTTCGGCAATAACAATACCGGCAATGCCAAAACTGGCCTCAACGATCAGCGGTGCCATCAATAGTGGCAACAAGTGTCGAAACACGATGCGCCCCGTGCCTGCACCCAGCGCAATGGCCGCTTGTACATGTTCCCGATGTTTAAGACTCAGCACCTGCGCCCGGGCCAGTCGTGCATAACCCACCCAGCCTACCACACTCAGTGCAATCACCACGTTTTCAATACCGGGGCCAAGAATACCTGCCAACGCAATAGCCAACAGGATACCGGGAAAGGCGAGAAAAATATCGATGATGCGCACCATTAGTAAATCCCAACGGCCACCGAGGTAGCCACTAAACGTGCCAATGGCAGTGCCAACAACAGTGGACACCAGCACCACCCACAGTGCAACGATAAACGAAGTCTGCGCCCCGGCCAATGTGCGTTCCGCCAGCGAGCGCCCAAGATCATCTGCCCCCAACCATAGCTCGCTACCCGGCGGCAAGAGGATATATTCCAGCGTAATCTGATCCGGCGTTAACGGTAGAAAGGAAGCGGTAAGTGCCACCAGCGCCCATAATACGATCACCGCCAATGGCAACCACAGGCCCAATATGCTGGCCAAACCAAATCGTGATGACTTCAGCATAACGGTAGTGTCCGTATTGCCACTCATGCCGAAGCTCCCATGCGAATGCGCGGGTCAAACCAGCCGTAAGCCATATCAGTCAGCGTGTTCACCAGCACGTACATGATACTGATCAACAGCACGCAAGCCTGCACCACCGGGTAATCGCGACGCTGAATCGCCTCAATCACCAACTGGCCAATGCCCGGCCAGGAAAACACCGCCTCGGTAATTACGGCGCCCGCCAGCAGCGCGCCCAGTTGCAGACCCAGCAACGTAATCACTGGCAATAGCGCATTACGTAACGCATGCCGCCAGATCACCGTTTGCGGCCCCAGCCCCTTGGCACGTGCGGTGCGAATGTAATCCTCGCTCAGCACTTCCAGCAAGGTCGCCCGTACCATGCGTGAGAGAATCGACGCCATAGCCGTGCCTAGAGTCACTGCTGGCAATACCAACGAAGCCAGCCCGTCGCGCCCACTCACCGGAAACCAACCCAGCCACACCGCAAACACCAGAATCAAAATGGGTCCCATCAGAAAATTGGGAATCGACACGCCCAACAACGACACCGCCATCGCACCGTGATCCCAGACCGAATCCTTTCTCACCGCCGCCATCACACCCAGCGGAAAAGCCACCAGCACTGCAACAAACAAAGCCGCCAGCGCAAGCTCCAGTGTGGCTGGCAGGCGCTCCAACAAAATATCGAAAATGGGGCGTTTGGAATGCAGTGAAGTGCCGAAATCAAACTGCGCGATGTTGCCGAGGTAAGTGATAAATTGTGACAGGAGTGGTTGATCCAACCCCAGCGATTGCCGCAACGCCTCACGATCTGCCGCTTGCGCTGACTCGCCCAACATGACTTCCACCGGATCACCCGGCACCAGATGAATCAGAAAGAACACCAGTACCAGCACACCGAAAATCACCACCGCAGCACTGGCCAGACGAGAAATTAAAAGCCGCAAAACCGTTCCTCAAAAATAATTTTCTGCATTGTGCGTGTTTCCTCCATTAAAACCAACAATCAGGAAAAATTACGGCGTACCGTAGATTATATACTGTAATTAATTACAATGGCTTGCATACATAGAAACGGTACGAAATGGAAGAAGAAATCACCGCCTGTCGGAAATCAAATACCAGAACACCTCATGAAAACCATAAAAACCAATGTAAATCAATGCCTTATGTCCATCAAAAACATTATTTTATACATATAAAATGGGGCGCAAAAAAAATGATAGAACAACGCCAGCCAGATTATGCCGCAGTAAAAAACCGATACGAAGCTTTACGGGAAGACTCGCGTAATCTTGCCTATGAAACATTAGCCCCTGTACTAACAAATAAAAAAAGTCAGGCAATTTCAAAAAGTACGCTTACCTTTGGCGGAATCACAGTTAATTGCATAAAAGAACTGAGAAAATGGGAAATGTCAGGCTTACGTCGTGTTGCGTGGGATTGGGATAAGGTGCTGAAAATATATAGACCAAAACCGAAACGCTTTGAACTTTCTATCTGGCATGGAAAACATTGGCTCTGTAGTGCGAGCATAGGGAAACCAACAGCTAAAGGTGGTAAATTGCGATTAGACTTAATTGAGTCTAACCCGAGTGGCTCACCCATTGATGGACTTGTGGCCGATATTAATATCAAATTATATAAGCTTTATGCTAATGCTATTGGTGCAACAGAATTGCGTATTATGAACCCTGTTAATGAGATTGTTAGAGGTCATTATTTGAATAAAGAAGGGTTTTCCTACGATCAAAAAGAAAATTTTTATTTTAGTAAGGTATAAAAAATGACTGATAAAAAGCGAAGAGAGCTTGACCCTGATAACCCTGAAGATATGGAAGAGCTACGTCAACATGCAAAAAGAATAATGGGAGAGGCTTTTGATCCTGAAGCATTCCCTGATTTTGAAGAAAAAGGGGTTTTATGTGGAGATGGCGAGGCTTTACTTTCTGAAACAGAGGAAGAGCTTTATCTCCAAGAAATTGATGAATATTCTCCAGAAGAACGCCGCGAAAGATTCAAGTTACATAAACAAGATAATGACAACGATTTAAAAAAATAAGGAATGTGAAAGTATTTTAACTACATGTCAAAAGGTTTACCTACGATCAAAAATAAATTTTTTGTTTTAGTAAGGTATAAAAAATGGCTGATAAAAAGAGAAGAGAGCTTGACCCTGATAATCCTGAAGATATGGAAGAACTACGTCAATCTATAAAAAAATCAATGCGGGGTTTATTTAATCCTGAAGCATTCCCTGATTTTGAAGAAAAAAGGGGTTTTAGGGGGGAGTGAAAAGCTACTTTATGAAACAGAGGAAGAAATTTATCTCCAAGAAATTGATGAATATTCTCCAGAAGAGCGCCGCGAAAGATTCAAGTTACATAAACAAAATAATGACAACGATTTAAAAAAATAAGGAATGTGAAAGCATTTTAACGACACGTCATTTGAATGGGGCTCGACTTGATCTGAAGTGCTTAATGTTAGGGTTCACAAGTTCACCATCGACCTGTAAACCCTAATCCCCGAAGACCTGTATACTCTCCCAATCACGTAGCGTTTTATGACAGGAGACTGACATGCCCGATTTTGAATTTGGTTTTAGTGCCTTTGCATTGATTGTGGTCGGTTTGGCCATTGCGGTAATTTTTTCCGGCGTGAAAGTGGTGACACAGGGACACCGTTTCACGGTGGAACGTTTCGGCAAATTCACCCGGACATTACAACCCGGCCTGCATATTATCGTGCCCATTGTTGATCGGATCGGTAACAAGGTAAACGTGATGGAACAGGTGCTGGATATCAAGCGCCAAGTGATCATCACCAAAGATAATGCAACAGCGACTGTCGACGGGGTACTTTATTACCAGATTATCGATGCTGCAAAATCTTCTTACGAAGTAAACAATCTCACTTATGCCATTCACAATCTGGGCACTACCAATTTACGCACGGTGATGGGCAGCATGGACCTGGATGAATTGCTGTCCAAGCGTGATGAAATCAATGCCCGCCTGTTAAATGTGATTGATCAGGCAACCAACCCCTGGGGCGTCAAAGTCACTCGCGTGGAAATAAAAGACATCAAACCGCCCGAAGACATTGAACACGCCATGGCGCAACAAATGAAAGCCGAGCGCGAAAAACGCGCCGTGGTGCTTGCCGCAGAAGGTGTCAAACAAGCCGAAATCGAACGAGCCATGGGTGAGAAACAAGCAGCTATCCTGGAAGCAGAGGGTCGACTGGAAGCAGCCAAACGTGATGCCGAAGCCCGCGAAAGACTGGCCGAAGCCGAAGCAAATGCTACCCGAATGGTATCTGAAGCTATCGCCGCCGGTGACCTTAATGCCATCAACTATTTTGTCGCACAACGTTATATTGAATCACTGGAAAAAATCGGCACCGCAGAAAATTCAAAAATGGTCTTTATGCCATTAGAGGCCAGCGGAGTGATTGGTGCCATCGGCGGTGTGGCCGACCTGCTCAAAAATACAAAACAGGGGTAACCAATGATGATGGACTCCATTGTTTTTTGGCACTGGCTGGTACTGTCTGTCCTGCTCATCATTTTGGAAGTCATGATACCCGGTGCCTTTTTTCTATGGCTGGGCGTATCGGCTGGTGTCGTTGGCCTTATTCTTTGGGCATTCCCGGACATACTCTGGGAATCACAGCTACTGTTATTTTCGGTGATATCTGTAGTCAGCATAGCCTTGTGGCTCATCCGCTTGCGCACGCACCCCACCGAATCTGAAGACAACACTTTAAATGCACGGGCAACACAATATGTCGGACGTGTATTCACTTTAACCGAACCCATCATAGACGGTTATGGGAAAATTCATGTCGATGATTCGTATTGGCAAGTTAGCGGCCCAGACTGCGAAAAAGATAAAAAAGTAAAAGTTATCAGCGCTGATGGCATGGTGTTAAAAGTGGAACCAATTTAACTCTGTTTTAAACCTCTGCCCTTACTTCATCCAAACTCCTGTAACTCTAACAAAGCGGCAGGGATTCCGTTGGCTTGAAGATAAGCAATGGACAGAGATAGGCAAAAAGCTTATGAACACTGTCCGTGAAATAATTTCCGCCACGGATATATTCCGCACTAGTACCTGACTTGCACTTCAGTTGCCATACCTGCTGCACTTAATACTTCGGTTTCAGTTCGATGGCTATTTCCTGCTGCATCGAAGACCACTACGGTTTCTACAGTCCATACACCTTCTTCCAATAACGTGCTGAGTATGCTTGTTTCAACTTGTGCTGCATCACTCAGTGGGAAGTTGGATGAATAGTTTCCCCAGGCATACATAGTTTGACCGGAGGGCCCACGCAGGTCTACACGAATTTGCTCGACACCGGCTAGGTCATCACTGACCGTTGCCGAGAAGCTCATCAATGCACTACCACCCGCAGGAAAAACCTCAGGCGTTAATATCGCAAAGGATTCCAGTAGCGGTGCAGTGTTATCACTTTGCGGGTTAGTGGATTGCAGACTGGTGGCGAAACCCAGATCGGACAAGGTATCGACATATTCCACACTGTTACCCGCAGCATCAACAACTAACACACTGAGAACATTCCAAATGCCTTGCTCCAGATGGTCTGACAAAACTGGGGTTTCCAGACTCATGGTGACGGTAGCCAGGGGATCGGCCAAGGCATTGACGGCGCTAACAATGACACCACTGGGACTTACCATGTCCACACGCGCTGAGCTGACACCAGCACCGCTGTCAGACAGCGTTAACGAGAATGTCATGGTTTCTGCACCAGTACCGGGATAAACGATAGGTTTGGTCATCACAAAGCTATCTAAATTTGGGCCGATGGCATCGCCGTTACTGTTGCTGATAGTCACATTGCTGGCAAAGCCTGCTTCGCTGAGATCATCAGCACTGAGATCCAAACGATTTCCTGCTTCATCAAATAACGTCAGGCCAGTGATGTCCCAGATACCTGCTTCGGCAAATTCACCCAAAGGATCGGTGGTCATGCGCAGGCCGGTCAACAATGGGAAGTTTGCGTATGACAACGACTTGGTGACCAGTACACCAGCGGGACTGCGCAGACTAACTCGGGCCCGACGAATACCGGATGCGTTGTCGAGCAAAGTCATGTCGAAGGAGACTGCGGTATCGCTGCCATTGAGATCGACCGTTGGAGTCGCCAACTGGAAACCCAATAGGCGTGGTTTAATACCATCTGAAGCCGGATTAAAACAAGCCGCAACATATAATTCAGGTACGGAATTGATGATATCCTTATCTGAACCCAACCAGAGTTCCTGATAGTCTACGATACCGTCGCCGTCATCATCATTGATAAAAGATACGCCCAAGGCGTCACCATCAAGACCCGCAGGTGTATCACCAGCATTGCTGGCATCGGTGGCAAAAGCAACTTCGACTACATCGGCCCAGCCATCGGCATCAGTATCGAAGCCAAGCTTGATACCACCGGTACCACAAATCTGCTCAAGGCTGACGATATCCACCCACACGGTCACTTGTGCAGAGTGATTAACACCATCACTCACCGAATAGATGAAGAAGTCACGGCCCAATACATCGGTATTCGGGGTATAGGTATAGTCACCTGTATTGGTATCCAGCATAACGCTACCCAGGTTGCCGGTGAAGTGCAGCTGGTAAGTCATTGCATCACCGTTGGGGTCAACGGCATTCAAGGTTTCACTGTGGGGAGTATTTTGTAATACCATAATAGTTTCGCTATTTGCCACAGGTGTGCCATTGGGGATAGCGATATTTAATGTCACTGTGGCGATATTGGAATCTTGTGTGCCATCATTAACTTTAAAGGTAAAACTGTCAGCTCCCAGGTAGTCCACATCGGGGTGATAGGCAAACTCGCCAGTGCTGGCATTGATAATATCCAAACGCCCATGGGCTGGCATATTTACGATGCTGTAGATCAATGGGTTTGCATTGGGGTCACTGGCAATGAGATGACCCAGGAAAGCGATATTTTGATCCACTAAGTGAGTATTATCAGAAGCAACCGGGATACCATCGCCGGGATCAGTAACGGTAACAGAGACAATGCCACGTATAACGGCATCAGACAGGCCGTCGTTCACTTGGAAAGAGAAAGAGCCTGCGCCGATCACCTGTGGAGTGAAGCTATATTCACCCGTACTGGCATCCAATAAAGTCACCAGCCCCGGACTTCCGTTACCAATAAGGCGGTAGGTAAGACGATCACCATCGGCATCAGTAGCACTGAGAGTATCGAAATAAACAGTACCCAACGGAGTAGTAATGCTGTCGTTATTGGCGATAGGTGAGGCTTTGCTTAATACCTGCACCTCGTCATTAAAGCCAGTGGCTCCAATATCATCAGCCACCAAAATGCTCGCCACTGTGGATTTGCGCAAAGCACGGAGGTTATTAAAGGTCCATACGCCCGACTCTAAACTCACCGCTGTCGGGTCCACTTGTGCTGCCAGTGTAATGGCTGTGTCATTGTCTAATGACAAGTTTATTGCTGCCATAGGAATGGTTTGCCCGGAAGGCCCTGTAAGCGTTACCCAGGCGGCATCTATTTGGCTATTACCGATGGACACTTTAGCTTCGGCAATAATCCATACCATGCCATCCTGGTTATTCACCGTCGGCGTTATTACGGTGAATGCCGAAATACCAAATTCGGGCACAACATGCACCGTTACGGTATTGATAACGGAATTTAACGCACCATCGTTTACTAGATAGCTAAAAGTATCATTACCCAACGCATCGGTATTCGGCATATAAATAAATTCACCTGTATTGGCATCAACAATGGTCGCCGTACCCAGACTACCATTGGTATCGATACTAAAAGTGACGGCATCACCATCGATATCCTCACCATGGAGACCGCCACTGAACAGGGTATTGCGCAGCACTTCGATTTCAATATCACGACCGATGGGCATATCAGGTATAGGATTAATGGTAACGATGACTGTGGCGATATTTGATTCGTTGTAACCATCGTCAGCTTTAAAGGTAAAAATATCTGTGCCATGTGCATTTTCGTTAGGTGTGTAAGTAAAAGCACCCGTTGCGGAATCAGTAATGACGGCACGACCCAATTCCCCATTATCAACAATGCTAAAGATAAGCTCATGCGCATCCTCATCGGTGGCGACCAGCCTATCGCTCACGGCCACATCTTCGTCCGTGATGACACCCATACCCTGAGCGACAGGCGGTTGATTAGGAACACAGACAACACCGCCACAAGTTCGCACGACGTGTACTTCTGTCTCGAAGCCTGCACCACTGAGATCAGCCGTGTTATAGCTGGCAACATTGCCGCTGGCATCCACCACATCAACCTGGCTCACTGACCAAATACCGCCTTCAGCATTTTTGGCAAACGCTTCACTATCAATGCGCGTGTTTAGCGTAGTGGGATCATCCAACGCATTATGGCTACTCAATAAGACAAAGCCGGATGGGCTGGTAAGCGTCACCACCACATTGTGCACACCACTTTGTGTATCGGAAACGGTAACATTACAAGCAGCACGCACATCACCTGGTGTGGGGTCGACGACATCTGTGATAATTTCAAAGAAGTCCAGCATTGGTGGGGTGGTATCTAAATTCGATATCACTGTCACTTCGACAGGATAACCACTCCCCGTTAAATCAGTCGTTGTATAAATGCGTTTATTACCTGCTTCGTCGACTAATGCCAGCTCAGTCACCGTCCACACACCCGGCTCAGCAAAAGAATCAAATGCGTTGCTATTTATGTCCACAGCAACACTGGTTTGATTACCGCTAAAGCGAGTCTCGGCCCAACGATAAACATCGCCGGAAGGGCTGCGTAGATTGACATGGATACGACCAATACCCGCAGGGCTATCATTAGCTTCAACACGGAAAGCGGCCACACTGTCACCCGCCGTGAGATCTACAGTCGGTGTGAGCACATTGAATAAATCCAGATTTGGTAGCAATGCATCACCCAGGCTATTAATAACCGTGAGCGAATGATCAAAGCCACGAGCCACTAAATCAGCATAAGTAAGCAACAAGACATGGCCACGTACATCCGTCACCTTCAATTCTTCCACTGTCCAAATGCCTGCTTCTGCATAACGGCTGAATATTGTCGAATCGAATTCGGCATACAATACTTTTGCTGCGTCAGAAACGGTCAAATGCGTGGGCAGTTCAGCACCGGAAGGACTGTTGAGCAGCACATCAATAGCCGCAATACCAGCCGCATTATCCAAAGCCGTAATGGCAAAACGAGCGATTGCCGATGTGGGTGTTGCATCAATATCGACGACCGGAGTAAGCACACTGAAAGCTTGCATCGCAGGCGGTTGGAAATCGCCATCCGCCAGCATGCAGTTGGGCAAGTGAGTTAAACGTGATGCGCTGGGCTTGCTGACATCGCTGGTATAATCAGACGATAACCATAATTCGATATAATCAAGATAGCCATCACTGTCATCATCATCAATAAATGAAACACCTTCGGCAACAGAATCCAAACCAAAGGGGGTTACCGAATCATCATTTGCCGCTGTACCAAAATGTGCTTCCACATAATCGGCATAACCATCGCCATCTGCATCCACCGGAAAACTATTGGGGCCTGCACAGAAATTTGCAGCACTGATGACATTCACTGTCACATTAGCTGCCGTTGAAGTCTTACTACCATCGCTCGTTGTAAAAGAAAAGAAATCTGTACCCGGTGCCGTAGCGGTATATTCAAACTCACCATTCGCGGCATTGATAAGTTCCACCCCCCCCAATCTCCCGTCACTGGTAAGCGCAAAATTCAGCGGCGCATTTTCCGGATCAATACCGGTAAGCGTGCCACCGTATGTCATGCCTTCCACCACATTAATGACCTGTTCTATGGCCACTGGCGCGGTATTAGCCAGTAAAATATTGATGCCGACAGTTGCTACGCTGGAGGTTAATAAGCCATCACTGACACGATAACTAAAGCTATCTGCACCCAATTGTGCGCCATCAGGTGTAAAGATAAAGGTACCGGTTTCTGCTTCAATACTTACCGTGCCTTTTGCTGGACTGGCCACAATACTATAAACCAAGGCATCTTCATCCACATCACTGCCTGCAAGCTGGCCATTTAGCCCTGTATCTGAATATGCCGTTAATGGCCCCATATCAGCGGCTACTGGGGCATCATTGACGGGTGCAACATTAATTATCACTTGTTCTAAGTTGCCATCGATTGCGCCATCGTTAACAACGAAGTAAAAGCTATCGCCACCGTTTTCATTAAGATGTGGGTTGTATATGAATGCACCACTTTGTGCATCAGTGATGATCACGTCACCTTTAGCACCTTGTACGACGAGGCGAATATCCAACATATCGCCATCAGGGTCCATTGCGCCCAACATACCCGTAATAGACGTATCTTCATCGGTAGATACACTACCCGCAAAGAAGGCAACGGGGACATCATTAACAGCAGCAATCGACACCGTCACCGTCGCCGCAATACTAAATCCAAACCCATCATGTGCGAGCACAGTGAAGGTATCAACGCCATTTAAATCTGAATTTACATTTTCGTTCGGTGTATAAGTGTAGTTACCACTCGCTGCATCAATCACAACACTGCCCAGGCTTGGGTTATCACCCATATGAAAAGTAATCGGATGCCCATCAAAATCTGTCGCCACAAAGGCATCAGAAAAACGGGTATCTTCCATTACCGCAATGCTGAGATCATTTATTTCGGGCGCTACATTTTTCCAACCGATAGTGAGACAGACTTGCGCGTCTTTGGATACATCCATTCCATCACTGACATTATATGTAAAGCAATCAACATAACCGTCTTCAACAGGACCATCACCACTGGCCGCGCCATCGACTAAGATTTCGACACAGGCCGTGCTGGTATTCGCGCTATTACCAATATTGCCGACAACACAAACTTCATGTAACCCAACATCGCCACTCACAAAGGTTGCCAATCGCACATCATCAACATCCGGTGTTGCATTAACCCAGCTGTGCCCCTGTAACTTAGTTGCATTAATACTGTTGGCGGTAATGAGATTCACCGTTTCACCTGGTGCAATAACATATTTATCAGCACAAAGTTTTATCACGGGTACATTTTTCCCACCTTGATCATTCAGCTGTGGGCGTGCATACGGGCTGTAATGACAACCTTTATTACCACCGGGGGCATAGGTAAACGCCCCCGTTAATGGGTCAATCGTTACGCCACCATTTTGTGGCTCACTCACCAGTGAATAAGTCAGCGTATCACCATCGCCATCCACGGCAACCAATAGACCTTGCAATAACTCGTTAAGCACATTCGCCACTACTGCATCAGATGCGGCTGGAACGCGGTTTTTCACTTCGATATTGACACTATCCATCGCTGATTTAAGACCGTCATTAACGGTTAATGTGGCAGTGAAAACCCCCATTTCGGCGGAAGCGAAAGGCGTAATAAGCTGATTAATATTGCCAAGCATCCCACCATCGGTTGCCCAACTTGGTGTAATACTAAGGCCATCGACACCATAGCTGTATGAGCCATCTAACATGACTTCCTGATGACGGAAAGCAATTTTATCCGGGCCAGCATTGGCAACCGGCACACCATGCTCACGGACCTGTACGATAAGCTCCGTGCTATCGGCACCACCATTTTTACTCGCCGTTAAACGAATGGTATAAAGTCCAGGCATATCCGCGGTGAACTGAAAAGATGCCGCGCTGCTGTCAGAGGTAACTGGGTTTGCACCATCCGGTTGGCCAACAACTTGCCATAACAAGCTTTCCACTGATGTTCCATCAGTAGAAATGCTGCTCGATAAAAATGTAATGGTTTCATTGGCATCATCCAGATACACCATTTCTTTATCCGCTTGGGCAATAGCCACTGGCTGAATATCATAAACTTCGATACTGAAAATATCGCTGTCCTCACCACCATTTATCGACAGTGTGAAAGTATAAATACCGGGGACTTGCGGTGCTGTCCAAATGGCATCACGCATATTGTTATTACTGATAGTGTTGTGGCCACTCCAACTATAGGTATCCGCACCGACACTGTAACGCCCTGAAAAATTGACCACAGCCCCTTCCGGCACACGACGTTCACTATAGGTGGCAACAGCTTCCACTTCATCTTTAACCAACAAACGTAAGCAATCTATACTGCTGTCATTGCCTCCTGAAATTTCACCTGTCGCACACACCAAAAAGTCGCCCGTATTATCATGTGTAAACGTAGCAACAGGCGTGATGCTATCCACGCCATTCCAGGTATACGCAAAAAAACCATCAGGGTTAAGACTTCGTTCAGTGGTGAGATTGGCAACTTGTTGTGGATATATCACATAACGATCCGCATCGAGAATCATCACTGACTCACCCGACCCTGCCGCTTGTACTGCGGCAACATGACTGAAGACTCGATCAAGCACTTCTGTCATATAGTCCGGATCTGATACCGCTTGGATGACATTTTTACGTAAATAATCATTCACTACCGGATCGTTGACATTCAGTACCGCAACTTCTGCCAGCCTTGCCAAAACGGCCTGTTTTTCATCACCCATGGTGTTTTGCTGTGCTTGCATCATTTCACGTTGACGCTGAGTTTCAGCATCAGTTGCTGCATTATCGGCACGACCATTACCCATGGCATGATTTAAGTCATTGGCATTGAGATTACCCAATACATCACCTAATAGAGTACCGACAGTACCGGCCCGACCTTGTGGTAATTGATAAACGCCTTCGACAGCATGTACCGTAGCTTCGGAAATAAGATTAATATCTAAACTAGTATTAATAGCATCGACCGTCACATCATCCACACGGCGTTTGCTATCAAGCAAGACATAAACATCTCCAGTAACACTGGGATGTGATCCAGCTGCAACAAAGCGGTATTGGTTAGCAAAAAATACAAAATTTTCGGTATTCGACAAGTCAGCACTTCTCAGGCGCAAACTATAATCACCATTATTATCGACAGCGACCCCACGACAAATTTCAGCAGGGCCATTACCACCCTCAGGGTCAGGACACTGGTTCGCTGTATTGATTGGGGAAAGTAACTGCCCTGCGCCGTTATAGACATAAATAAACTTAACGGTCTCTGCGGAAATCGGGGCTGCAAACAGAAAAACACTAACAAACAGAATGGATAAGAACATAGTACGACTAGATATCATTTTTTAAGCACGACCATTAATGATCGTCTCTCCTTGTGCAGGGCCATTATTAATCGGCTCAGCCGCATTATCATCACTACCACCACCGCAACCGAACAGCATTAGAACGGCCATTAAAATCAGGGCAATGTATATACACAATTGTCTATTCATTTTTGATACTCTTGTGAGATCGAATGTTTTTGGTGATAAAGGCCTAAGCTGGAGTCCACAACGTGATGAGGCGACTACGCTGCACGGGAAGGATAAACAATAGAGGGAGAGCTTTTTCGATAGCATGAGTACACAACGCCACCCCGCGGCTCGCCATAAAAAATGGCACAATGCTCAATTGTTTTGGTAATCCCGCTGCCATAGGATTTCGCCCCTTAGACCGGTAACTTTGCGCCCCAAACCTTTCGGCTAGGGTTGCCCTTTTTCAAAACTTGATTATTCGAGAAGCGACGGCACTAAAAAAGTGTGACCCCATTCTCAGAGAAGCTATCGTCCAGTTCGCAAAAAACGCCAGATAAAATTCAATTTTGTGAACTGCATCAAATATCCCGATAAACCCCTGCCAATAACCTTTAAATTATTATGTAATTATTGCAGGCACCATTCTCTACGCACAAAAAAGCCGATGCTGCTGGGTCAGCACAACAAAACCGGAAAATCGATGACAAAGTAAAGTGAAAATGCCGTACCGTAAAGCTGGCATGGCGAACACGACTTGCCCCTGGCTACAAGAAGGTTTACTTTACGGAAACGTTTGGATCTTAAAAGAAAAGTACTAATAACCACCGACTAAAAGCCGGTGACGGATAACAAAGGACTGAAAATCATGCTGGACGTACACAATACGTTCAATGGGTTCTTTCTACCGCGCTAAAAAAAGAAAAAATATAATGATGAAACTTTACGATCTAGATAGATCTGGTAATTGTTACAAGATACGGTTGTTTTTGTCCCTGCTCAACGTTGAGTACATAAAGATCCCTGTCAATATTATGACTGGTGAACACAAGACAGATGAATTTCTTTCGCTCAACCCAAATGGCCTTTTGCCTGTGCTGACAGATAGTGTAACGACTATATATGACTCCTCAGCAATCTTGGTTTACCTGGCTAAACGCTACGACAAAGATAATTGGTTGCCGGATGATGCTATCGTATTTTCCAACGTAATAAGATGGTTGACCTTTGAGCAAAATGAAAATCGATACGGTTTAGCGCGTGCCAGAGCAAAGAAAATGAACATTCCAACTGCTTTCGCAAAGTCTGGTACATTAGAAGAATGCCACGTATTGAGTGCAATCGCCCTTAAAATGTTAGATAGTCAACTTGAGCAAACAAAATGGTTGGCTACACAAGAAAACCCGACAGTGTGTGACATAGCCTGTTATCCATACACCGCAATGTGTGAGGAAGGTGGGGTATCTTTAAAGCCATACAAAGCCGTCAATAAATGGCTTAAAAATATTGAGGGCCTTGATGGCTACATACCACTACCTCAATACAAACACCACGGGTATAGCTAATACCCACCACTCTTACTTAGCGCTTTGTAAAATCAATATCGCTTATCTTTATACCAAGCTTGATCATCCGTGAACGCAAAGTATTTGGATGCATACACAAAATGGCAGCAGCCCCCTTGGTTCCAGAGATAACACCCCGAACATTGGCAAGAACACGTTGTATATGAGCACGCTCAACATCTTCAAGACTGAGAAGCATCTGAGAATGAGAAGGCAAGTCAGACTGTTGTGGAAGTAGGTCTGTTATATCGATATTGCTAGATAAGGCTAAAATCGCTGCCCGTTCGATGACATTTTGTAGTTCACGTATGTTTCCCGGCCACCGGTAACGCTCTAACAATGTCAATCCGTCATGACTAAACCCAGTCAACGGTTTTCCAAATTTTCGCGCAGCACGGCTCAAAAAATGTTTTGCGAGCAACGGAATATCTTCAGTGCGCTCACGCAAAGCAGGGGCATCAATAGGAAAAACATTCAGGCGATAATAAAGGTCTTTACGAAACTGTCCTTCAGCAACCTGTTGGACTAAATCACGATTGGTTGCCGCAATTATCCTTACGTTAACACTTATGGGCCCTTCTCCCCCCAGGCGCTCAATTTCATGCTCCTGCAAAACGCGTAATAACTTTACCTGAATATCCAACGGCAATTCACCCACTTCATCCAAAAACAAAGTGCCTTTATCAGCAAGTTCAAATCGTCCCTTACGACGCTCGTGAGCACCCGTAAATGCGCCTTTCTCATGACCAAAGAGTTCACTTTCAACCAAGCCAGCAGACAGCGTGCCACAGTTAATCTTCACCAGCGGGTTATCTCTCCGAGGGCTATTTTTATGTATGGCATGCGCAATAAGCTCCTTGCCTGTGCCGCTCTCCCCTAACACAAGTACGCTGGCATCTGTGGGGGCAACATGTTCGATTTTTTGTAACATGAGCCGAACGGGTAACGAAGTACCTATAATTTCACCAAAATTACGCTCTTCGCGTATTTCTTCCTGTAGGTAACTGTTTTGCTCTTCAAGCTGTTCCTTTAATCGTGCCACTTCGTCAAAGGCCTCGATCAAACCTTGCTTCGCTTTTTTTTGCACAGTAATATCTTTAAACACCGCAACAGCACCGGTAACTTTTCCATCTTCATAAATCGGCGTACTAGTATATTCAACAGGAAAGCATGAACCATCTTTTCGCCAAAAGACCTCATCTTCAACCTGATGTATTTCACCATCCTTTATTGCCGCATAAATCGGGCATTCTTCATGCGGGTATGGCGTTCCATCTTCATGACTGTGATGGTGAAGATAATGGATAGAGCGACCTAGTGTTTCTTCTGCACTCCAGCCGGTCATTCGTTCAGCGGCAGGATTCACAAAAATCGCCTTGCCTTCCAGGTTAAGGCCATATATCCCTTCTCCAGCAGCATTAAGGATTGATTCAGCACGATGCTTGAGCGCCTTTAAGTCATGCTCTGCGCTTTTATAACTACTCACGTCAACAACCACCGTTTCCACACCAAGAACACTCTTCATATCGTCGTATAACGGGGCTAGTGTGAAAAGCAATGTTTTTCCATCAACACATTGCTCATAACACAAGCTTTCGCCATTTAATGCTTTTTTGTGCCACTTGATATGCTGAGGAGTGAGTCCAAGCTTTTCTAAATATTGGTTCAAAATTATTTTTTGACCTTCGAGAAATGGCCAGACTTCTCCCCGGAAACGGGTAACACGCATGCTTTTATCAACCGTCCAATGCAGGCTGTAGGCCTTCACCTTCGAATTTTTATTCATAAAACACCTGATTTATTTTTGGTGTAAAAAACATGCGCTTTTCATATTCGATGCACCTTATCAGCATTTTTTTATTTACGGAACGGCATTTTTACGCTATTTGGTGACCAAGCAGCCATAGTGGTGACGATATATCGTTATATGTACCATATGTCGTCAGCCATAAAGTCCTCGCAATACTCTGTTCGCAGACCAACCCTCTATATCATTGATTATGATGAATTTTATGACAATAAAAAATATGGCCTGGTTCTTGTATTCACTTTTCCTGCTAGCGGATTAAAAACACTCCCGACAGCTCCCTTGGTACTGGCGGCGTTTTTGACGGAACAAGCTGCCCGTGAATACACCCAGGAGGAAACTTCAGGCATGAAAAACGTGAGAATAGTGATGGTTATTAACAGAAAGATTACTCTGACAGCAGTTCTTTTATTAATGCTAAGTGCCTATGCCCAGGCTTCTTTCGAGCCTCTGCCCCTGGTCGCGCCAGAGCCTGAGGATAATCCAGGCTCAACAGCCAAGATCAAACTGGGAAAACAATTATTTTTTGATCCTCGCTTATCCATTGATGGAACAGTGTCCTGTAACTCATGCCACGATGTGACAGGCAATGGTACCGACAGTCAGTCCGTTGCAACGGGTGTTGATGGGCAAAAAGGAGGGCGGTCTTCCCCCACGGTTTGGAACGCCGCTTTTCTCAGTTCCCAATATTGGGATGGACGCGCACCTTCACTGGAAGAGCAGGCAAAAGGCCCCATTCTAAATCCCATTGAAATGGGTATGCCTCACCAGAATGCAGCAGTCGAACGCATCGCATCCATTCCAGGCTACTACAAACAGTTCAGTGCCATTTTTGGCGCTGATGAGCCTGTAACTTTTGATAACATCGCCAAAGCAATAGCCGCATATGAACGCACACTCATTACGCCAAACAGCCCCTTTGACCGTTTTTTGCGGGGAGATAAAACAGCGTTATCAGCACAAGCACAATCTGGCATGAAAGAGTTTGAGTCTATTGGTTGCATAAATTGCCACAAGGGGCCGGCTCTTGCAGGACCATCTACCCTGGCTAAAGGCGAAGTGTATTATCAGTGGTTTCCTGCCTTTTCCAGTCCTTATGATGAGCAATACAGATTAAAAGATGACTTGGGATACAATCAGGGGAAAAGTGGCATTCACACAGGGAAATGGCGGGTACCGACACTGCGCAATATCGCACTCACTGCACCTTATTTTCATAACGGTTCAGTCAAATCCTTGGACCAGGCTGTCCGCGTCATGGCACGCGCTCAGCGCAATCGGAATTTAACAAACCAACAGGTTGAGCATCTGGTGGCTTTTCTTGAAAGCCTGACGGGGGAGTTTATTGTACAAAGAATTCCGGAATTGCCACCGGCACTTAATGACTGACAGAAAACACTTTGGATTAATTTAGGATTATGATTCCGGCCGCGTAAATCGATGTATCTGTCGCCGCAAGCGTTTGGTCGGTCGCCCTTCCCCATGTGGTTGCTGCACCGCAGCAAGCTTGCGCAATTCTTTTTCTTTTTCACGCTTCTGAATACTGTCCGCTGTTTCCTGATAAAGCTGTTGCGCTACGGTGGCCGGACCACGTTTGTCAGAAAGCGCTTGCACGATAACGGTCTTTTCATCAAAGCCTTGACGAAGAACAAGCGTATCACCCAGCCCTACTTCCCGGCTGGGTTTAGCTCGATGATTGTTGACGCTGACCTTTCCGCCTTTAATCGCTTCACTGGCAAGTGATCGGGTTTTATAAAAACGTGCGGCCCATAGCCACTTGTCGATGCGAATCTTCTTTTCGCTATTGGTTTTAGCTTCAAGTGCGGATTTATGTGCCACGTTAATAACTGTCAGGAAAAGGCTTCAATCAAACATTGATTGCGCCCTGCCTCTTTGGCGCGGTACATAGCTTCATCAGCGCGCTGAAACAGGCTTTCGGGATTATCATCTTTGCACAACTGGGCAAGCCCGGCAGAAACGGTAATGCCAACGTGTGTATTTTGATAATGAAATTGACATTGCTCAACGGCGGCACGTAATTTTTCGGCAGCAATCACCGCAGCCTCAAGATCAGTTTCCGGCATCAACACGACAAATTCTTCGCCACCGAAGCGAGCGAGAAAATCACTTTCACGCAAATGATTGCGTAGCTGCTCGGCAATTAATACCAACGCTTTATCACCGGCTTTGTGACCGTAGGTATCATTAATATTTTTAAAATGATCGACGTCGATCATCATCAGCACCATGGGCTTCCCGTAGCGTTTCCAACGAGCGAATTCCTGCATGGCTCTTTCATCGTAGGCGAGACGATTGTGCAAACCGGTGAGTGGGTCACGCACGGCTTGTTCGTGTTTTTCTTGCAGGCGTTGGCGTAATTTTTCACCTTCATTTTCCATACCGTGTACGCGGCTGTTGAGATGTGCCAACTGAATCTCTAACTGCAACTGGCGCGTCTCTTCTGTTTCACGATATTGGTCAAGATGTTTGCGAATGGCGTCGAGTCGCCCCTGAATCTGCTGTTTGAGCTGGCTGGATTCCGGTGCAGCTTCTACTGTGCTCTGAATATCTTGTACGTGGGCATGCACCACAGCATCGAATTCACGACCGCTGCTCATTGATGCTTTGTGTGAGTTTTGTGCTCCGGAAAGGTTTTGATCAATCTCTTTGAGGTTATCGCCAAGCTGGTGCAAAAAAATCTGTAGTTCTTTATTTTCGGTTTCCATTTGTTGACGCATAGCGGAAATGAGATTGGCAATGGCCGTCAGCGCAGGTGCAACCGAGCCCTCGGAGAGACCCTCTCCGAATCGGTCTTTGAGGTTTTCCACCTGATCTGTGAGTTCTGCAGGAAGACTTAACGTGTCCAGCAACTGAATGCAAAACTCGTTGATTTGAGGTTCAGCGGATTTATCCGTTGTGACGTGAATTTGTGTCTGTTCGGCGCTGACGTTTTGAGTACCACCGCCAAACAAGCGACTGAAAAAGCCGCCGCGCGATTGTTCCTTGTTTTGCGCAGAATGTTGCGAAACAGCATTTTCATCTTGCAGTGCTTCGTTGATCAATTCCGCCAGTTCGCGCAGAGGCGTTTCCATTTCGGTGAAATTGTGCGTAATTTCAATTTTCTGGCGCAAGGCTTTGATGCGCGCATTGAACAAAGCGGGAAAAGACAGACTGTCCAGCCAGTGAGTCAGCAGCTCCTGTGGGCTGCGGGTGGTACGTTTATCACTACGGTGTTCGTCCAATCGTTTGACGGATTGGCCCAGATCACTGACCACACTTTCGAGTTGTTGCAGGTCAATGTCTTTACGCAGAGTTTTACGCAACAGCACAAGATCGTCATCCAGCGCAGCATCTAGCCCTTGTGCTGCCAAAGCGACGCGGGTGAGCCCCTGTTTGAGCAAGGCTTCGGTGCTCTGCCATTTGTTTTCCTGTTTTTCGAGATTATCCAGGCTCGCAAGATATTTTTGTTTCCAGTTTTCTTCATCCATGGGCTGAGTTTAGGCGGCTATATGAAATTCGTCTGGTAAAATAATTTCCATGGCGATGGGCAGATGATCGGAAAGCAGGTGCTGCATGACATGCACATCATGCACTTGCAGGCTTGAGGAAATGAGGATGTGATCGAGGGTGCGCGCCGGCCGCCAACTGGGAAAGGTTTTCAAACCGTGGCAGGGTTCGCACAAATCCGTGGCGGAAATCAGGAATTGCATTTCGTTACTGTCCGGCTGGCAATTCAGATCACCCATGACAATGACGTGTTGATACTGATTGACGATGCGCGTGACGTATTCAAACTGCCGTTGCCTCGCACGTTTACCCAAGGCCATGTGCATAATGAGCAGCACCAGCGGATTCTCCTGAGAGCCGTAGCGCACCACCATTACTCCGCGACCAGGCAACAGGCCGGGCAGTTTGTGTTCGTGGATCTGTGCAGGTCGGTAACGACTCAGAAGGCCATTGCTGTGAGCGGCGATTTTGCCAAAATTGCGGGTGGCTTGATGATGCCAAAAGGGAAAACCGGCTCGTGCGGCGAGGTATTCCGTCTGATTGATAAAACTGGAACGCAGACTGCCCCCGTCTACCTCTTGCAAAGCCACGATATCAAAACCACTGATGGCACGTGCGATGCGCCCCAGGTTGTCGTAGATTTGTGCATGAGGCAACACATGCTTCCAACTATCGGTAACGTAATCCCGATAGCGTTTGGCAGCAATACCCACCTGAATATTGTAACTCAGCAACCTCAACCGGGTACCCGGGCTGGCAACTTCAAAGGGATCAGGAATGGGGACAGTGCGCATTTTTTTATGTCATCCTTTAGGGCCTATCAAGTTATTTCTTGACAGGTTCTTACAGCTGTTGTTTTGATTATTGGATAGTCAATAGTCAACTTACAGGTGAATTATCATCTCGCCCAGGGTTTCGGTAAGGCGCAGGTTTTCGCGATAGTCTACCGGGCAATCAATGATGCTTACAGCATCGTCCGCCAACGCCTGCTTCAGCGTTGGCAGTAATTGTCCGGCCGTTTCAACGCGATAACCCCTGGCACCAAAGGATTCAGCCAGTTGCACAAAATCCGGGTTAGCAAATCCCACATTAGATGGCCGTCCAAACTGGTTCATTTGTTTCCATTCGATAAGACCGTAACCCGAGTCGTTCCAGATTAACACTACCATGGCTATTTTTAAGCGGACAGCAGTCTCGATTTCTTGAACGTTCATCAAAAAACCGCCGTCACCAGTCACTGCCACCACTTTGCGTTGTGGTTGGGCCAAACGTGCAGCCAATGCACCGGGCACGGCGATGCCCATGCTGGCGAAGCCGTTGGAGATCAGGCAGGTATTGGGGTGTTCACAGCGGAACATGCGGGCCATCCACATTTTGTGCGCGCCCACATCACAAATGACGGTATCTTCCAGATTCAGGGCTGTACGCAAGTCCCAGATGATTTTTTGCGGCTTAAGCGGAAAGGCATCGTCGTCACGGTGCTCGTTCATTTCCTTGATCAACGCCTCGCGCAGTGGCCGCAGCTTGTGGCCTTCATGAGGTAAGGCCTGCCCGGCGATACGATCCAGCGAGTGTTTGATATCCCCTACCACACCAACGCAAACAGGATAGTGAGCGTCCACTTCTGCCGGTGAGCTATCAATGTGTACGATGGTGCGGTCACGGGTGGGGTGCCACAAGCGTGGATGATATTCCACCAGATCGTAACCTACGCAGATAATGGCATCGGCCTGCTCGAAGCCGAAGTTGACGTAATCCTGCGATTGCAAACCCGCGCTGCCCAACGCCATGGCGTGCCGGAACGGCAACACACCTTTGGCCATAAAGGTATTGGTCACTGGGATATTCAACCGTTGCGCAAAATCTGCCAGTTGCAGCCAGGCTCCGGCGCGCACCACGCCATTACCGGCGAGAATGATGGGCTCACGGGCATTGGAAATCACTTCTGCAGCATAGGCCACGCGATTCGCCGGAGGCTCGGGCATGCTGGCATGCTTGACGCGTAACGGCGCATCATCAATATGCATTGACGCGATATTTTCGGGAAATTCGATAAAACACGCACCCGTTTTTTCTGTCTGCGCGACCTTGAAGGCCTTGCGCGTCACTTCGCTGATGATATCCGGAGCAAGAATGCGCGAGCTGTATTTGGTGAAACTACGGAACAGTTGTTCCAGATCCAGCACCTGATGGGATTCCTTGTGCAGGCGGTGGGTATCAGCCTGACCAGCGATGGCCACCAGTGGTGCATGGTCCATGTTGGCATCAGCAACGCCGGTAATCAGATTCGTTGCTCCCGGACCGAGGGTTGACATGCATACCCCAGCGCGCCCGGTAAGGCGACCGTAAACATCGGCCATGAAGGCCGCACCCTGTTCGTGACGTGTGGTAATGAACTGGATATTGGAATCCAGCAAGGCATCCATCACATCGAGGTTTTCTTCACCAGGAATACCAAAGATGTATTCAACACCTTCATTTTCCAGACAACGGACGAAGAGTTCAGCGGCTTTCATCGCACTATATGCTCCAGGCAAACCAGCTCAGCCGCCGTAATGCGGCCGCATTCAGCCCAGCGCGGAGTCATTTACTTTCCATTTCGACCAGCTCGTTCACCACCTTGAACACTTTAGCATTACCACCGGATTTCGTCGCACCGGTGCGGTATTTACCATTGACGATAAGAGCCGGAACGCCACGAACACCATAACGTTGGCCCATATCCTTGGCACGACGCAATTTGGTTTCCACCGCAAAGGAACGGAATACACGCTTGAAATCCTCCTCACTCACGCCATTTTCCTTGAACAAAGCCATGATGGAGGCTTCGTCACTCAGACTGCGTTTTTGCTCGTGAATGGCCTCAAACATGGGCTTATGCACCTTATCCACCACACCGAGGACTTCAGCCGTGTAGTAGGCACGACCATGAATTTCCCAACTGGGGCGGAACATGCCAGGCATACGCACAAATTTGACGTTTGCAGGTTTGCGTTTCAGCCAGCGCTCCACATAGGGCTCTAACGTGAAACAGTGGGGGCAACCGTACCAGAACAATTCCACAACCTCGATCTTATCTTTACTGGTGGTCGGCTGGGGTGGATTGATCATTTCATAATCCTTGGCGGCCATCACATTGCCGACATTGGTGAGACCTAGCGCAACAACAACCGTGGCAAGGATCGCGAACAGGGAGGGGAGTTTTTTCATGGGGGTTAACCTCGTCATTTATTATTTATACCTGGATACGGCAAGTAATCGTGCTTGCCGTATCCAGCTAGCATTGCCTGCGAACCACAATACTGCTTGCGTGAGCCTATCCAAATCGTTGAATGAACGCAATAAAGCAGACCGGCTCCTCACTGGCGCAGATTATCGTTTAGGGTTTATGCTATGGCCTTATTTTCTGGACCCAAACAAATGGGCTCGAATTTGATCACTCAATACAACTGACCTCAAGCAAGGAGTATGACCCCATGGTCTCCGAAAAGATCGATCTGACGCAATTTTTAAATCAGCAGTACCTGTGTGAATCTCTGACGATCAAAGAAGTTACCACACTGATTGATTACACGGAGCTGGCAACTTTTAACAAGGGTGACGTAATCGCCGAAATTGGCGACGTAGGTGAAGCCCTGTATTTTGTTATCGCAGGTGAAACCGCACTTTATGCGGGTGACAAAGCTGAGAGTCAGGTGGGACACATCAAATCTGGAGAATTAATGGGCGAGATGTCCTTTTTTGATCGTAATCCACGCTCGGTGCGAGCAAAGGCGTTGGTCAACGGCACCCGCCTGCTGAAACTGAATCGGGCCATGTACAAGCGTCTGCGCGTAGAACACCCCTACATCGCAGTAAACTTGCTGGAGCACGCCATTGTCAGCCTCGACCATCTGTTCCGTCAGGTAAGTCAGGACATATCCACCTTTAACAACTACCTTTATGCTCCAGGCCGAAAATAACCGGTACCCATAAAATCTACTCGTCGGCTCCGGGTGCCTCGGCGCCCATGCCAGCGAGAAACTGCGCTACCGCCTCTATTTCTTTTTCCGTCATTTTTGCCGCAATATCCTGCATGACCTGATTACGGTCATTACTGCGCGCACCACTTTTAAAATCCTGTATGGACTTGATCACATAACCGGGTTTTTGCCCTGCAAGACTGGGAATCGCTCCCGGCCCATTACCTGTCCCATTAGGCCCGTGGCAACCGGCGCAGGCAGGCAGCTGCGTATAACGATTGCCTCCCATATAAAGTCTTTTGCCTGCCGCAGAATTTGACGCAGCATTAGCCTTTACCTTTTGCGCCGCAAAATAGGCCGCGATATCGACGATGTCCTGCTCAACCAGCCCTATCACCATGCTCTGCATGGAGGGGTCCTGACGGGCACCAGACTGAAAATCGCGAATTTGTCTGGACAGATAATTGGCATTCTGACTGGCAAGATTGGGCCAATCCGGACTGAAACTGTTGCCATCCGGACCATGACAACCCTGGCAGGCTGCTGATTTAACCTGTCCCTCGCTGACATTACCTTCGGCCTGTCTATTCGGACCCTCAGAAGAATAAGTATATGAAGGTATACTGATCAACAAACAAAAAGCAAATCGTAGTGACGTCATATTGCAGATCTCCGAAATTAAAAAGGCTTCCTAAAAAAACCTAAAGTGTAGCTTGTTACACCCAGTATGCCGGTGGTGACATTCCAGCCGGTAAACTACTCAACGCGACTGAAAAAAGCAGCGATATCTTCGATATCCTGATCGCTCAAAGAAACGGCCATGCCATTCATAATCGGGTCTTTACGGGTACCCGCTCGAAAAGCCTGCAATTGCTTACGAAGGTAGGCCGCATGCTGTCCAGCTAAGATAGGATAGGCCTCCTTGACACTTTTTCCGCCCTTACCGTGACACACTTGACAGGCCCGAGCTTTGATAGCCCCCTCCTTAATACTGCCTTTTGCGTACGCAGTGCTGATTCCCATTGGCGCCATTACGGCAACCATAGCCAAACCGGTCATCAACGTAAGTACACGTCTTTTCGCGATCGAGCATCTGACTTGCGTCGTTAAAATTGTATTGGTTGTACTTGTGGCCATCAGAGTTCCCATACGAGTTTGCGTTTGATAAAGTCCCGTTCTAGCGTTCCGTGCCTGATATACCAGCAGCCTAGATTATTGCAGCTAGCTGAAAAATGCCAATAGGTTTTAAGAACTTGGCAACACATTCCCTGAAATTGGACAAATACACAGTGGCCACTCCTAACTTTCAAAAGGCAAATCCAGCGTCCCGCTATCGCGCCGCCAGCTTCGTCATCAGCGCAGCCCGGCTCAACCAATTACCACAGGACTGTGGCCCCGAGGTCGCTTTTGCAGGTCGCTCCAATGCGGGAAAATCCAGTGCAATCAATCGCCTGTGTGAACAAAAATCTCTGGCCCGGACCAGTAAAACGCCAGGACGCACCCAACTGATCAACCTTTTCCAACTGAGCGAACAACGTCACTTGGTGGACTTGCCAGGTTACGGTTACGCTAAAGTGGCCGAAGAAATCAAACGTCGCTGGCAACAAACCATGGAAGCTTATCTTTCCGAGCGTCAATCGTTGCGCGGACTCATTTTGCTCATGGACGTGCGCCACCCACTCAAAGCAGTGGATCAACAGTTACTGGATTGGTGCTGGCAGGTGGGCATGCCGGTACATGTGCTGCTGACCAAAGCGGACAAACTTAAACGTGGCGCAGCGCAAAATACGCTGATGCAGGTACAGCGGGAACTCAAAACACATGCGCCTGACGACCTGTGCAGTGTGCAATTATTTTCCGCGCTCAAGGGCACGGGGCTGACCGATGCCTATGCTGTGCTGGACCTCTGGTTGGACTTTGACAAACCTCATTTGTGAATTAAGCGCTAAAAACACGCTACTTTTTAAAAAAATCACCGGGTATTTAACGCAGAGGACGCAGAGGACGCAGAGTTTCTAGTGTTTTTCTCTGTGTCCTCTGCGTTTCTGTGACCTCCGTGTTTATAACACGCCACTTGTCCAGTGCCACGACAACATAACCTCGCTTAATTCACAGTCAAAATAAAGTGTGCTGAATTGCTAGGGTGTGTAGGAAAATTCTGACTTATGAGCTTTTGAAAAATATTTCGCACGAAAAGCCGTTTTAACAACGTCGCAGTGACGTTAAATAACCTCAGAGCTCATACAAAAGTACGTTTTTTGATCAAAACACGAAATATTTTTTACTTTTAGTTTTCCTACGGCCTGATTACTGACAAACCATAAAAAAACCCCGGAGGCGCCCGATTATCGGGGTAGCCACCGGGGCTAAAAGTAACCCGACGTTGGGGACGCCAGGCTTAAACCCGCTAGGGAGGGAAGCGGGGAGCAGGCATCGCGCCTGCTCATACTCTAAGACGGGCAGGATCATAAAAAGTTGCACGCTCCTCACAAAAATATTTTGTTTAACCTAGATCCTGCAAGTGCGAGCACTTGCAGGATCTAGGTTAAACACTTAATGAGCTTCATCCCAATTGCTACCTGTACCCATATCCACCACTAACGGTACCTTGAGTTCAGCTACCTCGGTCATTAACTGGTTGATTTCGATTTTTGCAGCCTCAATCTGTTCATCCCGAATTTCAAACACCAATTCATCATGTACCTGCATGATCAATTTAATATCCAGCCCGGCAGACTCAATCCAGTCATCCACCACAATCATCGCGCGTTTGATGATGTCCGCTGCCGTACCCTGCATGGGCGCATTAATAGCGGTGCGCTCGGCATATTGACGACGTTGACCATTGCGATGATTGATGTCCGGCAGATACAAACGACGCCCAAACACTGTTTCCACATAACCCTGTTCATGAGCCTGTGCACGGGTGTCGTCCATAAATTTTTTCACGCCGGGATAACGCTCGAAATAAAGATCAACATAGGTCTGCGCATCGCCGCGCGTAATACTCAGCTGTCGTGCCAACCCAAAGGCAGACATACCATAAATCAACCCAAAGTTGATAGCCTTGGCACTGCGCCGCTGCTCGTTATCCACTTCGTTCAACGGCACAGCAAACACCTCAGCAGCCGTGGCGCGATGAATATCCTCCCCTGCCGCGAAAGCCTTGAGTAAACCTTCATCACCAGAAAGGTGCGCCATGATACGCAACTCTATCTGCGAATAATCAGCCGCCAATAGGCTGAAACCGGATGGAGCGACAAAAGCCTGACGAATGCGCCGACCCTCCGCACTACGCACGGGAATATTTTGCAAATTGGGGTCGGATGACGACAATCGCCCAGTGCTAGCCACGGCCTGATGATACGAGGTATGCACCCGCTTTGTGCCGGGATCAATACGTTGCGGCAGTTTGTCGGTGTACGTGGACTTGAGTTTGCTCATTCCCCGGTATTCAAGAATCAGCTTGGGCAATGGAAAGTCGTGGGCCAGTTCCACCAGCACCTCTTCGGCGGTGGATGGCGCACCCTTTGGTGTTTTTTTCCGTACCGGCAAACCCAATTTTTCAAAAAGAATTTTTTGAATTTGTTTGGGTGAAGCAAGATTAAATTCCTCACCTGCTACGTCATAAGATTCATTTTGAATCTCCAGCATACGCTGCGCCAGCTCGTCACTTTGTTTGGCCAACATATTGGCATCAATCAACACACCATTGCGTTCAATATGTGAGAGCACGGTCAACAATGGCAATTCAATGTCCCGGAACAACTCAGCCAGGAGGGGCTCTCTTTCCAGCCGAGGCCATAATGCCTGATGCAATCGCAAGGTCACATCAGCATCTTCTGCTGCGTATGGGCCAGCGGCACTGATCGGCACCTGATCGAAAGTGATCTGTTTGGCACCTTTGCCTGCCACGTCTTCAAAATGAATGGTGTTGTGGTTGAGATATTTAAGCGCCAGTGAATCCATGTCGTGCCGCGTGGCGGTACTGTCCAGCACGTAGGATTCCAGCATGGTATCGAATGCCACACCACGCAGAGTAATATCGTGATTGGCCAGCACGCTCATGTCGTATTTGAGGTTTTGCCCGACCTTGGCTTTGCTCGCATCTTCCAATAACGGGCGTAACTTCTCTAACACAAAATCACGACTCAACTGTGCGCTGGCATCAGCATCTTCCAATGTAATCTGATGGGCCACCGGCACGTAGGCCGCCTCTCCAGTGTTCACCGCAAACGACACGCCGACAATTTTTGCCTGCATGTAATCAAGACTGGTGGTTTCGGTATCAAAGGCAAACAGTTCGGCTTGCTGAAGTTTTTTTAACCAGACTTCAAAAGCCGACTCGTCCAGCACGATGTCGTAGCTCACATCAACCGCAGGCATGCCCTCTCCGTCTGCTGCCTGCGTAGAGTGATTATCTACACTCTGCCCGGATTTGCCTGACAACAATTCAGACAACCAGGTCTTGAATTCCATTTCACCAAATAACTGCGTCAGGCGTTCTGTGTCCGCTACCTGCACTTTGAGTTCAGTCGGCCCGGCATCCAGTGATACGTCACACTTGATGGTGGCCAACCGATGGGATAATGGCAATTGTTCCAGCGCATCACGCAGATTCTCCCCCACCTTGCCGGTAATTTCTCCCGCCCTGACGATAATCTCGTCCAGCGTACCGTACTGGGTCAGCCACTTCACAGCGGTCTTGGGGCCAACCTTGGGGACACCGGGGATGTTGTCCACGCTGTCACCCATCAACGTGAGGTAATCCACGATACGCTCTGGTGGAACGCCAAATTTATCCATCACGCCCTGCGGGTCTAAGGTGGAATTGTCCATGGTGTTCATCAGCGTGACATGCTGATTGACCAACTGCGCCATGTCTTTGTCGCCTGTGGACACCAGACAATCCATCCCCATCTCTGTGGCTTGTCTGGCGAGAGTACCAATCACATCATCGGCTTCCACGCCATCCACTATTAACATTGGCAAACCCATGGCTTCAACAATGGCATGCAACGGCGCTATTTGTTCACGCAGTTCATCCGGCATGGGGGGACGATTGGCCTTGTACTCGGTATAAAGATCATCACGGAAAGTCTTGCCCTTGGCATCAAATACCATTGCCATATATTCCGGCTGAAAATCTTTCAGCAGACGGCGCAGCATATTGACAACACCATAAACCGCGCCTGTAGGCTGGCCTTGAGAATTGCTTAACGAGGGCATAGCGTGAAAGGCACGATACAAATACGACGAGCCATCGACGAGAATCAGTTGTTTGTTTGCATTCATGGTGCGAGCGGGTCTTGATTGGAATAGAATAGTGATAAAGCTGTGGGCGATTATCGTTTGTTTTGTCTCACGGTACCATTTTATGTTTTTAGCCACCTTTTTTTGAATCAGGATTTTTGGCGCGGATTATAAACATAACCCCATCGCAAAGAGACAAGCCTTATGCATTTTTCGAAGCTGATTTTCCCTTTTTCTGCCAGTCTGCTTATTGCGCCCCTATTTTTTACCGGTGTTGCGCTGGCCGAAGAACCAGAATCTTCTGGCGAAGTTACCATCCAGGACAGCAAAACCGACATCATTGAAGAATTAAGGGTCAACGGCCAACTTTACGCCATTCGCGTCTCTCCCAAGCACGGCGCATCTTATTATCTGGTAGACAGCGATGGCGACGGCAAACTGGAAACCCGCAAAAATGACACCGACCCTGACCTGTTAATCCCCGCCTGGGTCATCAAAAAATGGTAGCCCGCTACAAAAAAATCTCGCGAATGAACGTATTGCCTCTATATTCATTAACTTAAGCTAGGAGTCTGTCCGAGAGGGGTGATATTGCCCCGTCATCACCCCAGATTCCGCCATGCACAATCTGTCTGAACCTACGCTGAACTTGACAGCAGGCCATGCCAATGGCATAAAAACCGCCCTAAGGTTACGGCGGCGCTCAAAAATGCGGCTGCATACCTGAAGTGAGGAAGGCGGCGACCGGCTACGACATGTGCCGCGCGCATTACTCTGAAAAAGAGAGAGGGGAGAACGAGGCCTTGTTATCACGCTGGATTCAGCGTTTGAGAAGTGTCTCGTTTACGAATTCTTTCGTTAGTTTAATTAAATATTGGATACAAAAATCAAGGGGAAGTCCTAATGAAAGCAAAATGGTTAATAGTTCCTGCAGCTGCTGCTGCCCTGTTAATTTCAGCTCAGGCAAATGCTGATGAGCTGGCCCTGGCCAAAAAAAGTGGTTGTCTGGCTTGCCACGGCGTTGACAAAAAAATTGTTGGCCCATCTTGGAAAGATGTGGCAGCCAAATACAAAGGGGATGCCGGCGCAAAAGATCGCATGATCGCTAAGGTGAAAAAAGGTGGCAAAGGTAACTGGACCAAAATCACTGGCGGCGCTCCCATGCCTCCTTACTCACCTCGTGTATCTGACGAAAACATCGAAAAACTGGTTGATTTCATTATGACCCTCTAAATTTCGACACGCATGAGCAGCACAAAAAGGCCAGCACAATGTGCTGGCTTTTTTGTGCTGTATTTTTAGATTCTGTATACTTCGCGTGGAACGTTATACACAACAAGTTTCACAGTGACCGCATAATAACCAGCATGAACATTTTTTTGACGGGCAGACCGACATGAAACGATAACTTATTGTTTTTACTTTAAAAAATATACCGCCCATTTTTTGACCATTTTAATAAATCTGTAATAAAACCGAGGTCAACAGGCCTCTTCCCTCAGCTTATGCACAAAGTTATCCACAGGCTTTGTGGATAAACAAACATCCTTCATGAGTGGCAAGTGCTTAGCGCAAGAAAGCTAGAAATCACCTTAAGTTAACTCGCCAACTAAAAAAACAGGCTGTGCTAGGGGGTGTTAACCATTGCATCAAACACACAGACGAGAAAGCCCAAGAAAAAATCATGCTCGACTGGCAATCCATTTCACAGCAGGTGCAGGCCACATCAGGCGCAACCCTGGACACTGATAGCGCACGCGCCGTGGGCGGCGGCTGCATCAACGCTGCTTATGCACTTACCGGCATCCAAAACGGAAACCAGCAAACTTTTTTCATCAAAACCAACACCGCTGACGGTCTATCCATGTTCGAGGCTGAAGCAGAGGGGTTACACACCTTGATCGACAGCCACAGTCTGCGAGTGCCGACCCCTATCTGTAGTGGCATTGCGGGTGAGGCTGCCTACCTGGTAATGGAACATATAGCACTGCAAGGTACAGGGGACGATACACAGCTGGGGAGCAGGCTGGCAGTGATGCACCAGACCCGATGCCAACAATTTGGCTGGCACCGACATAACACCATCGGCAGCACGCCACAGCTCAATCACAAGAGCGATAACTGGGTAACGTTTTGGGCTGAACAACGACTGGGCGCACAATTGGAACTGGCTGGCCAAAACGGAGCAGAGCGCTCGCTGCTATGCCGAGGTGAAATGCTGCAGACAGCACTGCCTGCCTTTTTTGCCAATTACCAACCCGAACCATCTCTGTTGCACGGTGATTTGTGGTCGGGTAATGCAGCCTTTGATGCACAAGGCCAACCAGTGATTTTTGATCCTGCCATATATTTTGGTGACCGTGAAACCGATCTGGCCATGACCGAACTGTTTGGCGGGTTTTCATCGGCCTTTTACACCGCTTACAACACCGTCTGGCCACTGGATACAGGCTACGGCACACGCAAGACACTCTACAATCTGTACCATATTCTCAACCACTTCAATCTGTTTGGCGGAGGCTATGAAGCACAAGCCCGAGGCATGATCGACCGCCTGCTCAGTGAATGTTGTTAGCACCGTTACAACAGTGGGCTTACCAACGCACTGCGGTTACACTACTGGGAATTAAATTCACTACCCGTTAATTCTCATGCCCACAACCATCATTCATAGCAATACCCTCACAACAGAACAAACCCAGCAGATCACCCAGACGCTGGGGGCCAAGCCAAATATCCACGCCCAACATTTCCGGGTACAACACCAAACACTGTCCCCGGGAACACTGGATACACTACGTGAAACCTGCCAGCTGGATATCAACACCTTGCCCGAAAACTTCGACACATCCACTGTTGGACTACTTATCACCGACATGGACTCCACCCTCATCAACATCGAATGTGTGGATGAAATCGCCGACTTTGTTGGCGTGAAACCCCAGGTCAGCGCCATCACCGAAGCGGCCATGCGCGGTGAGCTGGACTTTGCCGTTTCACTGGAAAAGCGCGTCGCTTTGCTGGAAGGGCTGGATATTTCAGCCCTGCAACATGTGTATGACGAGCGCCTGCAATTAAACCCTGGCGCCGAAATGTTGATCAACGGCCTCAAACTGCGACAAATCAATGTGGCACTGGTCTCCGGCGGTTTCACCTTTTTCACCGAACGTCTCAAGCAACGTCTGGGATTGGACTTTACCCTGGCCAACGTGCTCACCCAGGAAGAAGGGAAACTCAACGGCATGGTGGATGGCGCCATTGTCGGTGCCGAAGCCAAGGCGGAATATTTGCAGCAACTGTGCGAGCAACTCGGCATCACCCAGCAACAGGTTATCGCCATGGGAGACGGTGCCAACGATTTGCAAATGCTGGGCATCGCCGGACTGGGTGTGGCCTACCACGCGAAACCAACAGTTCGCGCACAGGCCGATGTATCGATACAATTTGGTGGGCTGGATACGGTGTTAGATTTTTTGGAGTAGTGCCATGCAAAAAATGACTGTGAATATATTTACCCGCAAAGACAATCAGAAGTTACCCCTTGGCTGGCCACTTGCGTTGCTCTTGATGCTATGCGCACAAACCGCCACCGCCGTGCCCTTTGGCATGTTTGATGCGCGCACCATGGCCATGGGAGGTGTGGGCGTTGCATCGGGGCCGCAATTTGCAGCATTTAATAATCCGGCCCTGCTGGCCACAGCCGATGAAATTCACGAATGGTTTTTATTGGCACCAGCACTCAGCCAGCACGTGGGTGACCCTGACAACGTTGAAGACAATCTCGCCGCATTTCAACAAGCCGCTAACATACTGGATGATGACAGCAGCAACACCGCCAATCAGGCTGCGGTACAGCAACAACTCAATGCACTGGACGGCAACCTGTACAACACCAGCCGTAATTCAGCCTTCGTATTGGCAATACCCAGCCGCATTCTCAGCGGTGCGGCATTCTTTAATGTCTACGAAGCATCCACCGCCCAGCCAGTGATTGGTGGAGATAATCTCGCTACGCCAAGTTATGCCTCCACACTGGCACAACGTGGGCTGCGCGTCGTTGAAAACGGCGTTGCCGCCGCCAGAGCACTGGAAGGAAAAGGCTGGATGCAAAACCTGACTGTGGGCTTCACTGCAAAATTTTTGTTGGTCTCGGGGTATGGTTACGCTGATCCACTACGCACCGCTGATGTTGACATCAGCCGCAGCCGCAGCAGCAAAAACGATGCTCAGTTCATGTTTGATGTTGGTGTACTGAAAGAGTTTGGCGTGTGGAAACTCGGATTGGTCGCAAAAAACATCATACCCGGAAATTACAAATACGGCGATAGTGGTGATGTTTTCAAGCTTGAGCCACAACTACGTGCCGGTTTTGCCTACCAAAGTCGTTATTCTGTATTGGCACTGGATATAGACCTGCTGGAAAATGATCCTGTCGGCTTTGGCTCCGCCTCACAAGTCGCTGCCCTGGGCTGGGAATGGCGAGTATGGCAATGGTTGGCGTTACGTGCTGGCTATAACCAGAACCTGACGGGCAATGAGGCTACTTATGGTTCCGCTGGTATTGGCCTGTTAATCAGTACACTGCAAATAGACGTCGCCGCATATAGCGGCGACGAAGGTGAGGGTGTCTCGGCCCAGTTAGGTTTGCAATTTTAGCGACAGAGGAAAGAATCAGTAGTTTTTACTTTCCTCCTGTATCTTTCCCCTTTTCTCTGTTTTTTAAAAACTGACTTCCAGGCCCAGATTAAACATCGCACCACGCGGCACACTGCTGTCATCAATTGTGACAGTGTCCGAACTCCAGGCCACGTCAAAATTGACCATCGCCAGTGTCGCCCCCAGGGTGTAGTAGTTTATTTCCGAACCAGCCAGATTTTTGCGGAGACCGGCACGTATGCCCGGCAACCACCAGCTGTCGGTGGCATAGGCTGCACTTACTGTTGCCCACCGGTATTCATCACCAAACACATCTTCCACAGCATTGGCATCCAATCCTCCAGAAATTACCCAATTCTGATTGGCAGTATACAAAGCGGCTTCCAACTGAAGTTGCTTCTCCATGGTATACGTATTGCTCGCTGCCAACCTTTGGTACACGGAGCTATTTGGGTCACTGTAATCACTGAGATCAATGGAGCTGAACTCAAATTCGGGTTCGTTAATGTTAGTCAGAGTAATACCTGCTCGATAATGCTCGCTGACCCACAGCGCACCGACATCCAGTCCCAGCCCGGTGTCAGAATCCAGACTGGAATCCAGCGCATCCTCAAGAGCCTGTTCGGTACCATCAACAAGCCCACTGAAACGAATACCAGTACGACTGGTATCAACTTTATAATAACGCCCTCTCAAACCACCATACAACGTCGCCTTACTGGTTTTCAAAACAGGGCGACTATAGCCCAATGCAATCTCTATTGTACGCGCAGCTTTTACCAGTACAGTACTGTCATTATCGATAGAGAATCCATCAGGAACGCCTCCTGTAAAGGTGAGCGTCAGATCATCGGTAGGATCATCAACGCCCATATTGGCAGCCGCAGAATTAAAATTAACCGGGTCATTCAACGCGGTTGCCCGTGCAGCTATCGAACCATTAACATCCAATACCAGACTGCCTCCCAGAGCTTTATGTGCAACAACCAATGGCAGTACCGGCAAATGACCACCAAAAAAAACCTTGGCATAACCTTTGGCCTCAATATCAACCAGCAAGGCATTGAGACTAACTAGGCGAGCATCAATCTCGGCAACAGAGGCTACCGTCTGGAGGTTTTGAAACGCCTGCGATTCTGTATCAATTCGAGAATACAGATTGTCTACTTCGCCAAATTCAAAACCGGCACCAACTGAACTCAAAATCCCGAACCGGTATTGGTTACCATCCTTTTGCAACACCGCCGCACCGGCAGCCGGATTGGTGATATCCGACATGATGGACTGGCCATTGCTCACCGCGCCGTAAGTCAGATTAGACCCTGGCGGATGATACAACGGTGTGGCCTGAGTTAATAAGGGAACCAGTGTAGCGGCAACAATCAGCGCTATGGTGGTTATCAGTCGTTTCATTGCAGTCTCCATGTATGTGCACAGTTTTTGTGTAAACAATCCGGTGTCGCTGTATCGCACATCCGGTCTGAGCGTAATCCTAGTGCCCATCGGCGGGGAAACAATGTTTCTTTAGGCTTGTCATTAGCCAGATTTCAGTATGTTCGCAAAAAGGATGGTTGGTTTACGGACGCCAGACCATTAGAATCACGTCTGCCTTTGAGTCTCTGAAAAAGGCTTTAGGTTCTGTGCCTTAGGTGCTCGCAGTAAGTTTAACTAATTAATTTAAGTCTAATTGCCCGGAAACACACTTTGCTATCGCTGAATCGCCTTATTTCCCGCATTGAAATCATTTCTGAATGGAGCGGTCGCGCTACCGCATGGCTAGTGCTGACAATGGTGTTGATCATCGGTTTCGATGTCACCATGCGGTACCTGTTTCAAGCTGGCTCCGTGGGCCTGCAAGAATTGGAATGGCACTTGTTCGCGCTGATATTCCTGTTCGGCGCTGGTTACACCTTCAAACACGATGGCCATGTGCGGGTGGATATCTTCTACCACAGCCGTCACATGAACAGCCGCCGCCGCGCCTGGGTGAATTTGCTTGGCGGACTGTTTTTTCTTCTGCCGTTTTGCCTGTTAATCATCACCAGTTCCCTGCCTTTTGTCACCAATGCCTTTGCTATCGGAGAAGGCTCACCGGACCCGGGTGGATTGCCGTATCGGTTTCTGCTCAAGGCTGCGATTCCTGTGGGCTTTGCGCTGCTGCTGCTACAAGGTCTGGCACACATGCTGCGCAGCATACAAACGCTGTTGGGCAATGATGAAAATACCCTCTCTCAAGCCAATCACAACGGAACACCCAATTAATGGAAATCTGGGCACTGGTCATGCTGGCGGTCGCAATCGCCCTGCTACTCATTGGCTACCCAGTAGCTTTTACCCTGGGCGCAGTAGCCTTACTGTTTGGCGGCATCGCCCTGGGGCTGGATTTTTTCGCCCTGTTACCACTGCGCATCTGGGGAGTGATGACCAGCTTTACCCTTATCGCTGTACCGTTGTTTGTGTTCATGGGTATCGTGCTGGAAAAATCCGGCATCGCCGAAGAGCTGCTGGAAACCATGGCACGCCTGTTTGGTCGCCTGCGTGGCGGCATGGGCGTGTCCATCGTACTGGTAGGCGCGTTGCTGGCCGCTACCACCGGCGTGGTGGGCGCAACAGTAGTGACCATGGCAGTGATTGCCCTGCCGGTAATGCTACGCCATGGCTACAAACCCGAACTGGCCACCGGCACCATTGCCGCCTCGGGCACTCTGGGACAGATCATTCCGCCCAGCATTATTCTGGTACTGCTGGGTGATGTGATGGGCGTGCCCGTAGGCCGACTGTTCATGGCGGCAATCACACCCGGACTGGTGCTCATTGCCCTGTTTATTCTTTACGTACTGGTACGTGCCAAATTCAAAGCAAACGAAGCGCCAGCGCTACCTGTGGACGATAACGCTGGCCCGCTATGGCCGCAGGTCTTCAAAAGTCTGCTTCCACCGCTGTTTCTGGTATTTGCTGTACTCGGGTCGATTTTCTTCGGTGTGGCATCACCCACCGAGTCTGCTGCCGTGGGCGCACTGGGAGCGCTACTGCTGGCCGCCATTCGCAAACGTCTCAATCTTGGCAACCTACGCGAAGCCATGCGTTCCACCACCCGCATGACCTCCATGGTGTTCATGATTTTGATTGGAGCCACCGCTTTTGGCCTGGTGTTCCGGGGCATGGGCGGCGATGAACTGGTGAAGGAATTAATGACCGGCCTGCCCGGTGGCCCGTGGGGCTTCCTGCTGGTGAGCATGCTGGTGATTTTCATCCTGGGCTTCTTCCTCGACTTCATTGAAATCACTTTCATCGTCGTGCCCATCCTCGCGCCCATCGCGGCCTTTCTCGGCATCGATATGCTGTGGTTCGCGGTGTTGATTGCCCTTAACCTGCAAACCTCTTTTTTAACCCCGCCCTTCGGCTTTTCGCTGTTTTATCTCAAAGCTGCGGCCCCGCCGGAAATCCGCATGCCGCAGATCTATCGAGGCATCCTGCCCTTTGTGGGCATTCAATTGCTGGCACTACTAACGGTGATGTTGTTCCCACAGGTCACATTGTGGCTGCCGGACATAATGGATTCTGTGCAGGGGTTTTGACAAACAGAGGCAACAAGGGTGCGACGAACGGTTATCACCTTTCCGTCGCGAGATATATTCTTCCAGACTTAATGTTGTCCTGTATGCCCAAATCCACCCTCACCACGATCACTTTCATCAAAGCTGTCAACAATCTCAAAACTGGCCTGCACCACAGGCACAAACACCATTTGTGCAATACGTTCGCCAGGGTTAGTCGTAAAGGTTTTGTCACCACGATTCCAGCAAGACACAAACAACTGCCCTTGATAGTCTGAATCAATCAGTCCGGTGAGATTGCCCAGCACGATGCCGTGTTTATGGCCCAGGCCAGAGCGCGGTAATAACACAGCGGCCAATTTTGGATCACCAATATGGATAGCAATGCCGGTGGGTATCAAGTGAGTTTCACCGGGTTTGATTTCCAAAGCTTCATCAATGCAAGCACGCAGGTCCATCCCGGCAGAACCGTCGGTAGCGTAATGCGGTAGTTCAATTTCTTTGCCAATGCGTGGGTCGAGAATCTGTAGTTGAATTTGAGTCATATGTCGGTGCTCTTATTTTAATGATTGACCTTCACTCAGCACCCAAGCACGTGGATGTTGGCTGAAGCCGATTTTGGGATAATAGTCTGCGGCATCCGGTGCGGAAAGCAAAATCAGCTTACATCGTGTACCCAGTTGTTGCTGGGTGTGTGCAATGAGTTGCTTACCGATGCCATTGTTTTGGTATGTCCTGTCAACAGCGATATCCGATAAATAACAGGCGTAGTGAAAATCAGTGATCGAACGAGCAATGCCTACCAGTTTTTTTTCATAACGCGCTGTCACCACGAGGTTGGCATTTTTTAGCATACCGGCAATGCAAGCATGATCCTCCACTGGCCGACGCTCGGCCAGAGTGGAGGAAACAAGCACGTCGATAAATTCATCGACACCGGGTTTGTCATTGACCGCGTATGTAATTTCCGCAGTATCCGCCGCCGCCATAACGAGGTCTATTCTTTGTTCGCAAGATTAATGCTGCCACCCACCATCACCGTAACCATCTTGTCCGGATGGACACGCTTCTGGAAAGCTTTTTTAATGTCTTCCATGGTAATGGCCTGCACTTGCTCATTAAAAGTATCGAGATAGTCCATAGGCAATTGATAAAAACCAATCATGCCGATGTAGTCGATGATTTTTTTGTTGCTGGAAATACGCAGAGGAAAGCCACCAGTGATGTTTTTCTTCGCGGCTTCCAACTCTTCTGCCGTCGGTCCGTCTTTAACAAATCTATCGATGGTCTCACGCAGTACGACCAGTGCTTCGTCAGCAGATTCATTTTTGGTCTGCAGGCCAATGGTGTAAGGACCATATTCCTGCATGGGAACAAAATAACTGTAACTGCTATAGGCAAGACCGCGTTTTTCGCGTATCTCGTTAGAAAGACGCGCGACCAGACCTCCGCCACCCAATATATGATTACCCACATATAACGCAAAATAGTCAGGGTCGCCGCGTTTCATTCCAGGCTGACCGACCAGAATATGCGTTTGTGCCGAAGGGTGGTTGACGCGGATTTCTTTATCCTCAGCAAGAACTTCGACTGGCGGCAGATTGTCCGCAGGTTCACCCTCCGATAGTTTGCCCATCAAGGTTTGCGCAAGTTTTTGTGCATCGGCCTGCGACAAATCACCCACGATAGCCAGCGTTGCGTTACGGCCCACATAATACTTATCATAAAAGGCCTTAAGCTTTGCCGTGTTCAACTCGTTGATGCCAGCCTCAGTGCCGCTGGGTTGATTGCGGTAAGGATGTTTCGCGTACACGGCGTTAAAAAAAGCCTCGTCGGCCTGTTTGCCAGGTGATTGTTTGTTCCGCTTGAGCGTTGTCAACAAACGACCGCGCTCACGTTCAAAGGCGGCCTGAGGAAAATCTGGCTGAGTGAGAATGGTGCTCAATGTATTCACGGCACTGTCGAATACCTTTTTCTCTGCCAGGGTGCGTAGGCTGAGTATGGCCATATCACGTTGCGCGCTGTTACTAAAGCGTGCCCCAATGGACTCAAATTGTTCTGCCAGCTGGTCAGCAGACAATCCCCCTGCGCCTTCGGCCAGCAGGCCGTTGGTGAGTATCGCCAGCCCTGGATTGTCTTCGTCACGTGCCGCGCCAGCATTAAAAATGATGCGTATATCAACGATGGGCAGTTCAGGTGCAGGTACGAAATAAACGCGTGCGCCATTTGTTGTACGCCAGTGTTCGATGTCCGGGCTAGCACTGGCGGTCGTGCTGATTAATGCAGTAAAAAACAGGGTACAACTCATCAGCAAACCAAAAAATAATTTATTCTTCATGTTCAGACTTTTTGAATTAATGGGCATGAGAGTGGCCTCCGTTTGCAGCGGCGGGAGTGGATTGTGGGTCTAACACAGCCACGGTCAAATAATCATCGATTAAGTATTTTTTCGCCACGGCCTGTACCTGTTCCGGCGTGACCGCACGCAAGCGCTCCACAAATTGATCCATCAATTGCCAGTCAAGGCCCACAGTGGCCAAAGTGCCCATCTGCATAGCCTGATAAAACACAGAGTCTTTTTCGTATACTTTACTGGCAACAACTTGTGCCTTGATGCGATCCAGTTCAGCCTGGCTCACCCGTTCGGTTTTGATTTTTTTAATTTGTGCGCGAATGGCATCTTCCAGTTCTGCAACGGTTTTGCCCTTGGAGGGAGTGCCATCAAATATAAGCAGGTCATCGAGTCGTGAATAAATATCGTAACCGGCACCGACGCTGGTCGCAATTTGCTGGCCACGCACCAGGTCTTTGGCAAAACGTGAACTTTCCCCGGCATCAAGCACGCTGGCCAACATTTCCAGCGCATAAGGTTCCCAGTCGGCTTCGGCCGTTGCCACCACAGGTACTTTGTAACCCATGATCATATATGGCACTTGTGCGGGAGCCTTCACCACAATACGTTTAATCCCCTTTTGTACAAAGTCCGTTTGCGGTTTTACCACAGGAATCGGGCGGGCTTTTACTTTGCCATAGGTTTTCTTCGCTAACTCAAAAACTTCTTTCGCATCAACATCACCCGCGACCACTAACGTAGCATTATTAGGCGCGTACCAGTCTTTGTACCAGTTACGCATGTCATCTACGTTCATGTTTTCCAGGTCATTCATCCAACCGATAATGGGCTGATGATAAGGGCTGTTGACAAAGGCGGTGGCAGCGAAATGTTCGTAAGTCAGCGAACGTGGTTTGTCTTCGGTACGCATGCGGCGTTCTTCCATCACCACCTTCACTTCCTTAGCGAAATCCTCGGCACGCAGATTGAGGCTGGCCATGCGATCCGCCTCCAGCTCAAAACTGATGGGCAGGCGGCTCTTTTCCAACTGCTGGAAATAGGCAGTGTAATCCTGTCCGGTGAAGGCATTTTCACGCCCACCATTGGCGGCAATAATGCGTGAAAACTCATTGGGGCCAAGTTTTTTAGTGCCTTTGAACATCATGTGTTCCAGCACATGGGCGACGCCAGTGGTGCCATTGGATTCATAACTGGCTCCGGTCTTATACCAGATTTGCGAGACAACGATGGGCGCGCGGTGATCTTCTTTAATGAGGATCTTCAGTCCATTAGCGAGCCGGTATTCATGCACATCACCGACAGTAATGATGTGGCCGGTTTTTTCGACATCAGCCGATACAGCAGCCAATGTTGGCGTTTCGGTGCTATCATTTTTGGCAAGGCCAGCGGCACAGCCCGTGAGTGCCACAGCCGCAAATGCCGCAGCGGAGATATTTAATAAGGGATTCATAAGCCTCTCGTCGTTTTGTTGGTTCAACAATTGCGGTAGCCGATAATTTTCAACACAGCTCTGTACCCGCAAATGGTGGGACAGTCTACCCAATTACCAGCAACTGTGACCGCATAAATTCATGTTTGGTTTCAAAAAAACCGGCATTCTTCTCAGTAAATTCCCGCCAAACCTCCTCAAGACGGGTAGATAGATGCCATACACCCAAAAAATATTGGTATTGGCGATGAAATCATGACTTTAGATTTATCGGTGCTACGGGTCGTCAGCACTGAGGAAGATGTTAATGGATAGGATATCGTTCCAGCAGCTATACACAGGGAGTGATAAGCAACGACCATGTCGCTTACTTTGATAAAACACAACGAAGCAAAAAAGCGCACTGCACTGACTACGTCGCCATAGCACCGATATTAGGGAACGGCGATATTCGGACACCCATAAAATAAAGCCTTAAAGGGCCCCGAGCCTGAGACGCATCCACAAAATAACCTTTTATTTCAATGAGATAAGACGCATATCATTGAGAAATATATGGCCCTATTGATTCTCCTTTAATTATTATTCGACTTGGCTTCCCTACCTAGCTTCCCTCGACCAATAACCAGCACCATCAATCCAAAACCAATGAATATCAATACTAACCTGTAAGGTAACAGTGCATGTTTTAATGCTCTAATGCCCTCTGCGTATTCATGAGTAAGCGTCTTACCTTCGATCGCGGCGCCCATTATCGACCGAGCCTCGCCATCAAACGAAATCAACAAGATAAATGTCAGTAACGTGAATAAGGTAACGGCGAGTATAACCCTCATCCAGCATGCTCCCCAGATACCAATAGGAACAGCAATAATGGACAGGATTGTTACAACTATAAAGAATGTGTTCATTCTTAGCTTCCGTACTCGCAGTTACTAATTCCAGTAGGATTCAGTCCTGCATCAATGGGGGCAAAATCAATACAATCAATGGGGGAATCAATGATTTTCTTGCTCTATAATCTCTCTGGTTTCCTATCATCCCCTCAAATTGAGCCGGGGTAATCGAGCCATCAGCTTTCTACGTCAAAAAAACCTCAAACAAGAGTAACGTCGGCAACACAGAAAATCAATTACTCTGACCCTATTGATTAGATTTATCTTGTCACGAGAATGCAATTGTTAGGGCGCGAAAATCACTCGTTACTTTCAACTTTATCACCAAATTTTTTAGAATAACGAGCTTCCATATTTTTTATTACTTCTGGGCGTTTGGCATAATCTTTCATAACCTTGTCGCCAGCCGGATTGGGGGGGAATTCTTCTTCGATAATTCTTTCTCCGTCATAATACATCCATGCCCAATGAAGCATTGCTTTTATAAAGTCTGGATGCTCAGGAACCAATGAATGATGATTAGCAATGGCTTTAAGTATTGCGCCTAGAGCTGATATATCTGGATCTAATGTAACGTCATGACCGTCACCTTCATTCATGTGTTTCAAAGTGTTTATATTTAGCTGGTCATTTATATGCTTAGCATATTTGGCCTTGGGTGGAGTTTCTCCAGATAGCGCTTCACGAACCCCCATTGCGTAGTCGGAAAATGGTTGTTTTCCTGCTTTTAAAACTAAACCGTGCAATATTCCGTCTGCCGCTCCCGCCAGAGTAATAGCCGACACGCGGTCTCTTTTACTTACAAATAAGCCAATAGCCGTCTCCAATTGTCTTTGAGCTAGCTCTAACTTACTTATGGTTATTTCTGGCATCACTTCTTCTCCGGCACTCTAACTTTTACCCCGAACAGTTCATCGCCCTAACGTTCGCGGTAAGCTGAAAATTGGAGCGATGTGAGGATTGTGCTATTTAGCACAAACGAGCACCGCGTAAATTTGTCAGCTTGACCGCGCTTGTTAGGCATAATTTTGCAATATTTCGATTTTCTTTTCTTCACTCACTTGTACTATTGAGTAATCTGATTTTGAGGCTGCATCTTTTATACTACCTCCTAAATTGTAAGCGATGCCGTCAGAAACTAAGTATCTGTCATGGAGATTGTTAACCATTTTTCTCTCATAATTAGGATACTCAGTTACAAAAGAAGCTTCTATAGATTCATACTCAGATAATCGCCTTCCCTTTAATTTCTCTGGATCTGTAACAATCTTTATATCTGAACCGGAAGGTAAGTCTGATAAATATCTAAGGAAAATAGTCTTATCTATGTATGGATCTACAACCATAATCATATTCTGAGAACTTTTCATTAATGAATTAATAAAGCAGTAGGCTGAAAATGGATTTCTTGCTTTAATATTTACATCAACATTTGGTGCTAATAACTGGGCTATTGCAATCATAGCCTCACTAATTTCATTTACATAGGATTCGTACTGCCTCTTGAAAACCTCACTTTTGGCCTTTTTACTTGGCATAGTTTGATTCGCTAATATCGTTGCTATTGAGTTAGAAATTGGGACAATTGAACGGTAATAAGCCATATAGTGATGTTTATTTAAAAACTTATGAATCAATGATGCTTGAGAAATGAACTCACCAATTACTGGCTGTAAGCTCTTAATCTTCGAATCCAAATCGGTTTCATCACCTTGATCTATTACTTCGATTAAAGTACTTAACTGACTAAGGAATGCCCCAAGTCTAGATACGATTTCTCTCTGTCCTTGCTGAAACTCAGAAATTTGTTCAAAACTCATATTCTTCCCTTATGCCTAACGACCAAGCTCACCCGAGAGGAGCCGCGCAGCGGTGACGAATCGGGTGGAGCGCATTGTTATGCACAATTACTCACCTGTTAACCATTTAAATATAAATGCTGCTATCAAGCTTGCGCCAACTGCTTGTCCCATTGCCCACAAGAAAACTCCTTGCGCTGATGAAAAAGCTTCTTTGTTTTCATTAATTCTCTCTGAATTCTCTTTGTCGTCACCTCGTGTCACATCAAAAATAACATCCTGACTTGTTATTTCAGCTAACGATTCAAATATTTTCTTTGCTCTTCTACCTCCATAGGAAGTAAAAAATGAATTCATAAACAATGAGACGATAAGAACTGAGACGAGTGCAGGTAAAATATTTTTTTCGTCTGAAACAAGCTCTACAGCCAAAAATGCAGCCAGACACATTATCCCTGCTGCGACAGCTGGGAACACATAGTGAATAATCCTGGCTATCCTTTCTTTATGGCTTCTTGCGAAGGCTAGCGTTTTCGATATTATGGGTGGCTGTTTTTGCCCTTTATGCCACTCCGATACAGCCCCCATAAGTGACTTACTCAATTCATCATCTATGTAATCAGTACGGCAAAAAACAGGTGCCATTAGGTTGTCAAATTCATCCAGTTTCGACAGGTCTGATGAAGCCAGCATTTGAAATAAGTTGCCTGTATTAATTTTTCTAGCAATTCGTATAAACATTGAATGATTCAACGGATTACCGGTGTCGTAATCTTCATACATGCAATTTATTTTTATAATAACTTCCTTGGTCTTCTCTGATTCATTCCAAGAGTAGTTTAGAAAGTCCGCATAACTCTTTTCTACTATTGTTTTCTCAAACCCCACACCAACCTTAATTACGTATTCTCTAATATGTGAGAGTTTCAACTTATCTACAAGAGAATTAACTAATATTTCGATATCATCCTTAGAAACTGCAATAGCACCACCGAACGTATCAGAACGACTCGCAGGCTCACCATTCATCATGTAAAAGAAGTATTTTAGTCTGTCCTTATCTATATCTAGCGACAAACCATTTGAGGAAGCCTCCTCACCACTTTCTTTTGGAATTAATTCTGATTCTGGCATTCATCATTCCTTAATTTATTGTGCATAACGTTTTGGGTGAGTGGCGCGGGGGATAACGCAGAACTCTACCAAGACCACTTTACTACGACTCACCACAAACTTTAAAAGAAACAAAATCCCCCGCGTCAACTCGACCCATTGGTTAGGCCATGACGCAACCACCGTTGCTTGACAAGAACCACCCAACATGATTATGCTCTTTTTCACGGAGCTTCAAAACTCTAAAAGGCGGGCAAAACCGCAACCTGTACCATTAGCGGTTTTTTTGTGCCTGAATTTCGGCTGTTTGTTATGGCCGGGAGGCTGGGGAAATACAATACCCGAAAGGGTAATACCCTGGGCAGTGCCTTTTGCTGTTTTGAACCTCCTGGCCACCCTCTCGTAGGGATTACGCAACTTCAAAATTGCAAAAGGAGAAATACCATGCATGAGCGATACCTTATAGTTCGACAAGGACACCGGGACTATTCCCTTAAAGCAAAACCGAACGGTGGGAACCCTATTGTTCCCTTTGTTTTACTCAAAGGCACTTGGCTTGAAAGAGCTGGTTTTAGCATTGGACTCCCCATCCGTGTTCAAGTTGAAAATCAACGATTAATCATTACTCCGCGCAAATAAAGTTTCTTATTTTGTGTTTTTCTGAAGCAAGCCCCACTACGTGGGGCTTGCTTCTTTTTTGCTGGCCTAACGTCGTTGATAACAGGTAATTTACAGCTTTGTTTGAGTGGTGCAAGCTTTACCTGCACTGCTCAAACAAAGCTGTAAATTATCCGCGTTAATCAACTTTGTTAGGCATTTTGCGTTTTAATTTTAGGGGTATAGCGTAATGAATTCAAATTCGCCATTACTCCCTCTTATAATAACCAAAGCTTCTTCCCAACCCATAGGGGGGGAGAACTCAATTGTTGAGTAATATATTACTCGTTTCCCATCTGGTGCTAACTCCCCATTTGATTTAAGTATTCCCATCCCCCATCTTTCGGAATTCTTAAATGCATCTGCTCTCACTTCTGCAATACTCCCCTTTTCATCTAAAACACCATCAACTGCATAAACAATGATATTTAGAGGGGAAACAGCATTCCTTTTCTGAATGAGGGGAGAGGCAATTGTCAACGGCCTTTGAGGGTCTAACAGCGCTCTTGATTGCGGCTCATTCTCATACATAACTTGGGTTAATTTTTGCTGCTTATTGATTGAGTACATATCAGCCATGCCAACCATGATGAGATTAATAACAATAGATATGGAAAGCGAAATAAAAAAATGCGCATACTTTCTTTTTTTCACCCAGCTTGCAACAAGCGCAGCAGAAAATAAAATAAGTATAGGATAAATAATTATGAGCCATGACAAGAGCGTCAAGTGACCATAAAATCCTTTTTCACCTATAAAGTAAGCAACGACACCAAGCGCTAAGAGAAAATGAAAAGTAATTGAAACAGTGAAGGGAATTGATACGACTGGTATCCAGCGAATTCCCGGGGCCTGGTCAATAATCATTTATGATGAATTCCTTAATGCCTAACGTTTTAGTAAGCGGACGGCCATCACTGAAGCGCCCAAGGACACAACAATTTCAATTTACCACGAAACTAAAAAAAGCCGCTGTTGGCCGGTCCGCTTGACTTAATTGTTAGAGCCCTGTGTTCTACTGAACTTTACTACGGCACACGAACTTTCGGCTATTGCCCTAAAATGCTTTTTATTTGGTTTGGTGCATTCCAGTTGAAATTGGTGCACCCAATTTCTACCGCATTACTTAAGCGAAGTGCGCCAAACCACACACAAGCGATACCTTTCCGAACCCAGTGCTGCATTTGAAAAACACCGCTTTGCTGAAGTTACATGCCTTTCATCAATCACCGTCCCTAGTCGAAGTTGCAACGAACCCTTGCTATTGAAACATTCACTTTGTTGCTACCGCAAACTTTCTTTCGATCATTCTTTCAATTCTTTTATGGCGCTAACGCCGCAAATCACCGGCGCGAAAGAGTGGTGTGAGGAACGAACACCGCTTTTTCGCGTCCGAGTGAATTTGCATTGTTATATTTTTTCACTTAAGACCAATAGCTGTTGCAATTAGTACTATTGAAAGCCCGATTGCTATTCTACCCCACCATGTATCATGCCAAGATGGGTCAGAATTGGTTGCGTTACTTATTACGACATCGACTGTAGCATTCTCCGATACTGTATCAATACCCGCCTCTTTTCGCATATCTCGCAAGGCTATTTCCTTTTCAATATCATCTTTTAGATCATAGTATTTTGCCTTTAAAGAACGATGATCAACGATAAATAAGGAGCAAATTACGAATACTACCATTGGAGGAATAATCACTTTATAAAAAGAGATAATATCTCCGCCTTCAAGTGGAATTGAAGGAATTTTCTCCCAAATGAAGTTGAGAGGAAAAAAATAGGTATTTTGAATAATCCAGGCCATTCCAAAATTGGCCTTCACAGCAAGATCGAAACTACTACCATCAGTCCACAGATAGATACCTTTAACTAAAGTCATTAAAAGATATGCTATCGAAATTAATGCGATCGTGTACGCAATTTTTGAATTGCGGCTGGTCTTATTCAGCTTTTTCCTTATTTTCAATCTTTGCTCCATAATTGTGTCGTAAAATATAACGCTTAATATACGGCGTCCGCCGGATATCGTGAAAATAGCTGCATGCGCCGGATATTATCCGCTATGGGGTTGATATCCGGCTTACGCCGTCTATGTCTTTTTTTATATTTTGAGTTTTTTCTCATACTGCCATGATTATTAAGCACTTTTCAAACCTGCGCAAGAGGCATGGATAAATATCCGGCGTACGCCGTGATATTGGCAGTTTTGGGGGCTTTTACGGCATACGCCGGATATTGTCGGGATATTGGGTGAAAATACGGCTTTGTAATTTGTTGAAAATACAGGGGCTTAGTGCTCATTCAACTAATATCCGCCTAATATCAAGGCGCACCGCTTGACTTCATCACTTTCATGCTATTCAATAATACTGTTTATAAATACAGCATTAAGGGAAAACAACAATGCAAGGATCGCGATTAATGGAACAGGTCAAAGCCGCCATTAGAGTACGACATTACAGCCGAAAAACTGAAAAAGCATACTGTTACTGGATACGATTTTTTATTCGCTTTCACCGCATGCGACACCCAACGGAAATGTCGGAACCAGAGGTTTCCGACTTTCTCAGTTTTCTAGCTGTCAACCGACAGGTTTCTGCCTCTACCCAAAACCAGGCTTTCAACGCGTTGCTTTTTCTGTACAAACAGGTGCTTGAAAGACCTTTTGAAAATATTAATGGCGTGGTTCGTGCGAAGCAGTCGCGGCGTATCCCGGTGGTTTTCACCCGTGAGGAAATCCGTGCTATTTTTTGCCGATTGGATCAACCGTACCATCTTATCGCTTCTTTATTATACGGCAGCGGCCTGCGATTAATGGAGGCTCTGCGCCTCCGGTTGAAGGATATCGATTTTGAGCGACTTGCCATTGTAGTGCGTAGTGGTAAAGGTGGAAAAGATCGAGTTACGATCATCCCCGAACAGCTTGTGCCTGATTTACGGAGGGCAATGGAGCGTGTGCATGCCTTCCACCAGCAGGATCTGGCAGATGGCTATGGCGAAGTGCAAATGCCGTATGCATTGGCAAGAAAGTATCCAGCGGAAGCCAGAAGTCTGCACTGGCAGTTTCTGTTCGCAGCGCCACGACTTTCCGTTGATCCGGTTTCTGGTCAGCGACGCCGACATCATTTCTATGAAACGAGTATGCAACGGGCGGTAAAGCAGGCCATCCAACACGCGGGGGTGCATAAAAAAGGCTCTTGCCATACATTCCGGCACTCCTTTGCTACGCACTTGCTGGAAGATGGTTATGATATTCGTACGGTACAGGATCTCTTAGGGCACAAGGATGTCAAGACAACCCAGATTTATACGCATGTTTTGCAACGCGGCGGCAATGCGGTGTGTAGCCCTTTGTCGCGCATGTTGGGAATGGCACCGGAGGTCAGCTCGGATAAAAAGGTGACCACGTAAAATTTACAATCAGTGGTGGGTATGAATGACATGCCACCGGCTGTTGAATACGGTGCTTCATTCGCTTTCAGCATCTATGATGCCCAGCGGAAATATCGGAATCAGAGGATTTCACACAGTGTTGTTTTTGGGCGGACCTGAAAGCAAGCGGTGACTTGGCCAACTGATCCGCATAAGCATACAGAGCCGTATGCATCCCCGCGCAGGAACGTGGAAACGAGACTGTCCCGATTTTATTATTCCGGATTTTCCAGCACGATATTGTCAATAAGCCGCGCTTCACCTAACCAGGCGGCAGCGAGAATCACCCGTTGTTCATCCGCGTCGGTAGCTGCCTGCAAATCCTGTGCTCGACGTATTTCAAAATATTCCGGCCGGAACCCTGCTTCGCCCAGCTTTGCAGTCGCCTGTGTCTGAATCATGGCGAAATCTCTTTCACCGGCTTTTATTTTTTGTTGTGCCTTTTGCAGGGTTTGATACAACGTGGCGGCACGTTCACGTTCTTCGGCAGAAAGGTAGGCATTGCGTGAACTCATGGCTAAACCATTTTTTTCACGCACGGTGGGCATACCGATAATCGCAACGGGAAAACACAGGTCTGCAACAAAACGCCGGATTACCAGCAATTGCTGAAAATCTTTTTCGCCAAACACGGCTATATCGGGCTGTGCTATGTTAAATAACTTGGCCACTACGGTGGCGACACCCACAAAATGACGGGGGCGGAATTCACCGCATAGAATATTGGAAATCTCTGGGACTTCGATACGGGTTTCTTGTTCAAAGCCTGAGGGATACATTGCCTGCACAGTGGGTGCAAAAATCACATCGGGCTGATCATTGATGGCGGATAGCTTTTTACAGTCTGCTGCAAAGGTGCGTGGGTAACGTTCAAAGTCACCACCGCCACCACTAAGGTCACTGAATTGCATGGGATTGACAAAAATGCTGACGATGACGTGGTCTGCATTTTTTCGCGCTTGCTCGACTAACTGCAAGTGTCCGGCATGCAAATTACCCATGGTGGGCACCAGGGCTACACGCTCACCATCTGCTCGCCACCGGGCGACTGTGGCACGTAACCCGGTAACCGTATCAATGGTTTTCATGACTTGAAACTAAAAGGAGTGTTCGTCAGCAGGAAAACTGCCGTCTTTGACTGCCCGCACATAGGCTCGCACGGCTCCACGTACATCACCCGCATCCTGCAAAAAATCTTTGCTGAAACGTGGACGCTTTCCAGGGGTGATGCCCAGCATGTCGTACAACACCAGCACTTGTGCATCACATTTTGGGCCTGCGCCAATACCGATCACTGGCACATCCACCGCAGCGGTAATCTCTGCCGCCAACAGTGAGGGCACGCATTCTAGCAAGAGTATGTCAGCCCCGGCGTCTTCCATGGCGCGCGCGTCCAGCAACATAACTTCGGCTTGTTTTTCATCACGCCCTTGTACTTTGTAACCACCCAGTTTGTTCACTGATTGCGGCAACAGGCCAAGGTGGGCGCAAACCGGTATGCCATGTGCTGCCAGCAGTTTTGTTGTTTCCACCATAAGCGCACCGCCTTCCAGTTTAACCATGTGCGCGCCGCCCTCTTTCATCAAACGGCCTGCGCTGGTCAATGCCTGCTCCGGGGTGGCATAGGTCATGAACGGCAGGTCTGCCATTAACAAGCTATTCTGGCTGGCGGTACGCACCATTTGTGTGTGATAAATCATTTCATCCAGGGTGACTGGCAGGGTGCTGTCCCGACCTTGGAGGACCATCCCCAGTGAGTCACCTACCAGAAGGATTTCTACGCCTTCTTCCACCAAAATCTGTGCGAAGCTGGCATCGTAGGCGGTAAGGCAGGCGATCTTTTCACCGGCCTGTTTCAGTTTTTGCAGGGTAGATATGGTGATGCGACTCATTGGAACCTCCTCACATAATAACTATGATTAGGAATGGAAATTGAATAACTTACTACAAGTGGCGCTCTGATTTAGTCCGTATTTGTTCGTTCTGATTGAGTAAAAGCACAGGAATAGTCGTTCTATTTCGAGCTTTTGTGATTGAAGAGCGGGCGAAGACGGGCTGGAGCAGAGATGCCAATTGTATAAGTTATTCAATTTCCATTCCTTAGTTGTCTATCGTCGATTTTAAAGATCAAATGAACCGGGGTTGAAGTAGTGTCGGCCACTGGTGGTTTTGTGCAGGCGCTCGATCAGCATTTGATAATCCGGTTGGTTGTTGAGCAGATCAATAGCCGCAGCATTAACAATTAACAACGGTGTTGCCGAATAATGATAAAAAAAATGGGTATAGGCTTCTACCAGCCGTTCCAGATAATTGGTTTCGATAAAGCGCTCGTATTCCCGTCCACGTTTTTGCACCCGGTTCAACAGAACATCTACCGGTGCTTGCAGATAAATCACCAGATCAGGCTGCGGTGCATCCACGGTGATGTTGTTATAGACCTGATCATAAAGTTGTAGCTCATCGTCATCCAGCGTCAGCTGGGCAAACAGACGGTCTTTTTCCAGAATAAAGTCCGCCACCCGCACCGGTGCAAACATATCGGACTGACGCAACGCCTGAATCTGCTGGGCACGCTGAAACAGGAAAAATAATTGTGTGGGCAACGCCGCATGCCGGGGGTTCCGATAAAAACGCGCCAAAAAGGGGTTTTCTTCGGCAGCTTCTAGCAACAATTCGCCACCAAAGTCTTCCGCAAGCCGTTTGGCAAGACTGGTTTTTCCCACCCCGATGGGTCCTTCAATAACAATATAACGGGGAATATCTACAGCGCTCATGGTACATCTGACTCTACTATTTAAAAATTTAGCTTTTCCAGCTCACCACGCGGACAAGCCGCCAATAAGCTGGTTAAGGCGCCTCTGCCGGGAATGTGCAAGTGTTCCGCCTGCTCGGCCAGCAACTCAGCCAAAGGATACAACACGAAGTTGCGTTCAAACAGCCCCGGATGCGGAACGATGAGTTCGGGCAGGTTGATTATTTCATCACCAAACAACAGTAGGTCGAGATCCAGGGTACGCGGCCCCCAGCGTTCTGTGCGCTGCCGGTGATGCTGGTTTTCCAAGCGTTGCAAGGCCGCCAGCAATTCCTCGGGGCTTAGTTTAGTCTCCAGCGAGGCCACAGCATTGAGATAGTCGGGCTGCTCGCTGGGTTGCTCTGGAAGCAGCATCGGCGGGCTACGATATAAAGAGGAGTGTGCCAAACAACAGCTCTGCGGCAATGCATCGAGTTCGGTCAACGCGGTGCGCAGCTGGATTTCAGGCTGTGCCAGGTTACTGCCCAGGCCCACATAGGCAACCTTCACGCTTCAGGTTATTCTTGAGCGACTTTTTTGCGTCGACGACGCCGTTTTTTCCGGGCGCCACCCGAAGGTGCCTGCTCCGCCATGTCAGCTCGATTATCCACATTGACCTCCTGATACTCCGTCCACCACTCGGCCAGCGGCTGAAGTTCATCTTCACCCGTGTCTGCTCGCAACAACAAGAAGTCATAGGCGGCACGGAAGCGGGCCTGTGCAAACAGGCGCTCAGCCCGTTTGCCGTTACGTCGTTTGAGCCGCGCCTGCATTACCCAGATTTCACGGGTCTGCTGGCTGAAACGTTTGGGCAGTGATACACGCTGTATTTGTGCGGCAATTACTCTGTCTCCAGCCTGTTGCAGGGATTGAATTTCATTCATCCCTTCAGCCTGCAATGCTTCGGCAAGTTCACGCACGGGTTCCCATAGTAACACCGCAAACAGGTAGGCCGGGGTCACCGGCTTGTCCTCCGCCACCCGTTCATCGGTATTGAGCAGCCCTTTGGCCACCAGCATGTGCGGGAACCCTTTTTCTTCTTTTGCCAGACAGGCGTCGGTGTCAGGGAACAAATAACGGAATAAATCATAGTGGCGCAGCAGCTCGAAAGCCTCCAGCGCGTAGCCGGAAAGGAACAACTTGAGCATCTCATCAAACAGACGCGCCGCAGGTACCACTTCCAATCGATCACCCAGCCTGGTGATGGGGGCTTCGCTGTCGACATGAATACGAAAACCCAGCTTGGCGGCAAAACGCACCGCACGCAGCATGCGTACCGGGTCTTCCTGATAGCGCTGTTCGGCATCACCAATGATGCGTAACAATCCCTTTTCCAGATCACCCACCCCGCCAGTGTAATCCACCACCGAAAAATCGCGAATGTCGTAATATAGGGAGTTGATGGTGAAATCACGACGCCAGGCATCGTCTTCCAGGTTACCGTAGACATTATCGCGCAGGATCATGCCGTCTTCTATGTGTCCCATATCGTTACTGGCCATATCGTGACCACTGCGAAAAGTGGCCACCTCAATAACCTCACTACCAAAACGTACATGTACTAACTTGAAGCGTCGACCAATGAGGCGACTGTTACGGAACAGCTTATTTATTTCTTCAGGATGGGCGTCCGTGGCAATATCAAAATCCTTGGGTTCACGACCCAATAACAAATCACGGACCCCTCCGCCCACCAAAAAAGCCTCAAAACCGGCGGCTTTGAGGCGGTACAATACCTTCAATGCGCTCTCGCAGATGTTCGTCCGGGTGATGATATGTTCGGGCCGCGGAATCACATCGGGCGAGCCCGGTTTGTCTGTTAATTCGATAGTCAAAAGCTGTGGTTCACAATAATATTCCGGCTGATGTTTCTTGAGCAATTCCCAAGGCGGCGTATAATAACACTTTTTTTGCTCGAGCTCCCTTCGTCTAATGGTTAGGACGCTGGCCTCTCACGTCGGTAATAGGGGTTCGAATCCCCTAGGGAGCACCACTGCACATTTCAGCACTCCGTCTACTCAACAGCTGCTCGATGACCCCTAAAAATTCTTTGTGGTTAAAAGGCTTTTCCGCAAAGTGACAAATTCCCAGCTTAGTAGCCTCTTCAGTGCTGATTTGATCGGCGTAGCCACTGCATAAAATAGTCGGCAACTGTGGCTGCAGGGCCAATACCTTTTGTATCAATTCTCTGCCTGTTACTCCTGGCATGGTTTGGTCAGTAATAAGCAAATCCACTTCATCCTGATGAGCCTCAAAATAGAGCCAGGCTTCGCGGCTGTCACAATAGGCCTGCACCTCAAAACCCTTACGCTTCAGCCAGGCTTTCAGGAACCCCAGCACTGAAGGTTCGTCATCCACCACCAGAATACGTTTGCCTACCACGCTAACAGGAGGTTCATTCGGCGTTTTGGCCGTGTTACGAGAAATCACAACATCTGCATTTTCGGTATCGACATTTTTCGTCGTCATAGGGAACAACAAATAAAAAACCGTCTCCCGGCCGACCCGTGACTTAACCTGAATATGTCCTTGATGATCGTGCATGATCCCATGCACCACGGACAAACCCAGTCCGGTGCCTTCACCTACGTCCTTGGTGGTAAAAAAAGGTTCGAACAAATGTTCCAGGACATCAGGAGCCACACCATCACCGTTGTCTCGCACCGACAGTGCCACATAATCGCCCTGAATGGTTTCATGACACGAGGTACACTCAACATGGTGCTGGTGATGTACGATCTCAAGCCGCAAATCCAGCCGTCCCTGACCATGCATGGCATCACGGGCATTGACGCACAAATTCATCACAATCTGCTGCAATTGTACCGGCTCCATATTGATGCTGACCGGCTCATCATCCGGCAGGGAATCAAAATTCAATTGAATACTGGCCGGCAAGGTGGAACGCAGCATCTTCACCGTTTCTTTGATTAACGGTCGCGGGTCCAGGTCACTCATACCCGCTTCGTTGTGCCGGCTGTATGCCATCATCTGTTGAATCAGATCACGCGCCCGCTCACCGGCCTTGTAAATCTGTTCCAGATACTCCTGTAATTTTTCCTGACCTTGACCTACACACCGCGTTAGCGCCAGATCGGTATAGCCATTAATACTGGCAAGAATATTATTAAAATCATGGGCAATCCCCGCCGTCAGCTGGCCAATAGCATCCATTTTCTGTGCTTGTTGCACCTGTTTTTCCATGCGTTGATGTTCTTGCTTAAGCCATTTGTATTCACTGACATCCTGAATGTAAACTGATACGCCCTCTGGCGAAGGATATATATACAAAGCTAACCAGCGGCCCAGCGGTTCGTAAAATTCTTCGCTCCAAACCCGGTTTTGCTCTTGCATGGCTCGACGTAAGTGCACTTGAAAAAAACTGGCGACATCTGGCATGACATTCCAGATACACTCTCCACGCAATTTGTACCATGCAGTATTAAAAATATTGGCAGCGGAAGGATTAACGTAAGTAAAACACCATTGATCATCTAACGAAAAAAAACCATCACTGATACGCTCTAAAGTTTCGTACATTCGGTCACCACGGCTTTGCGCCATTTGTTCTGCTTGCAGGCGCTGTAGCTCCAATGCTGCACGCTTGGCCGCAACATGCATTAAAGCATGCTCCGTTTCAGCACCTTCACAAGGTTTATCATCGATAGCAAACAACACGCCAATATCATACCCGCCGCTATTGAGCAACGGCTTTCCTCTATAACTAACGGCGCCGATATCACGTAAAAAAACATCATCGGGATAATGCTCTACTATCTGTTCTGGAATAATCAGCGGCTCACGCTGGCTACAAACATCACCGGAAGGTGTACCCTTCAACGCATAAGTAAAAAGATCACCTTCATGATCCGTATCCCAGAAACCCAGTAACTCAATATCATCACCGTTTTCAGAAATTTCACCCACTCCTGCCCAGCGTACTCCCAAAGCCTCAGCTACGGATTTGGCGATGGAATGAAAAACATTTTTGGCCGGATCGGCAACAGTCAGCGCTTCTAACGCATCCACAATACGTTTGCGCTCGGCAATATCACGCACAATGGCAATAAACTGGCCCGAGCCACCGGGTTCTGGAAAATATTGCAGAAAAAACTCCACCGGCACCCACTGCCCTGACTTATGTTGATGTACTGTCTCAAAGGTAAGGCTGCCTACCTCATCATTTAACAATGGCAAAAGCATCGTGCGAAATTGTCGCTCATCGATTTCCGGCGTGATGTTCACTGGCGTCATCGCTAACAGCTCAGGTTCGGTATACCCTACCTGTTCAGCAGCGCCCATATTCACATAGGTAAAAGAAAGGTGCTCGGCATCAAAAATAAAAACACTATCGAGCGTTTGATCCAGCAGTTGTTTAAATTTACTTAAATCACGCTGTGATAAAACCTGTTGGGTAACATCAGTACGAATAGAAATATACTGTTCTGGTTTACCCTGATCATTAAACACAGGCACGATGGTCGTCTGCACCCAGTAATCACCGCCGTCCTTACGGCGATTCTGGATCTGGCCCTGCCAGGTTCCACCTTGCGCAATAGTACGCCACATACCACGAAAAAATTCTGGTGGATGATTGTCGGATTTAACAATACGATGGCTAACCCCTATCAATTCATCCCGCTGATAACCACTGACTTCACAAAACTTATCATTAGCATAAGTAATAATTCCAGCCACATTAGCGACCGAAATAATCGCATGCTGGTCGAAAACTTTTTGCAGGATTTCCAGCGGCGCTAAGCCCAACTTCGGTAATTCAGAACTCAATATACGGTTTTCAAAAGCCATATTATTCTTTCCAGGTCAGTGCACCTGTGCGCTGAATATTTTCAAACACTTCGGTACCCATATCGCGTTCTTCGTCAACACTTAACAGCAAATCGTCAGATCGTTCATGCAGAATTTTCAGGAACAGCGCAGTCAACTCGGGGTCACGCCAGCCACTTTCTACCTCCCCGGTCATAATCAGGGTAATTTTTTCAATACTGAAGGCAGGTTTATATGGTCGCGCATTGGCCAAAGCATCATAAATATCGACTAACTGGAACACTCGGGCCAACAATGGAATATCTTCGCCCTTTAAACCGTCCGGGTAACCACTACCGTCCCAACGCTCATGGTGACTGCGCACAATAGGTTGAGTTAATTCCATGCTTTTCAGACCACGTAATAATTCATCACCAATAATGGTATGCTGTCGCATCACAACCCATTCTGCATCATTTAGCGGCCCGTCTTTGAGCAGAATGCTGTCCGGAATACCCAGTTTGCCAATATCATGCAACACACCACCTCGGCGTAGTGCGGTAAGTTCTCTTGCACTCAGCCCCATAGCCTGACCCATCACCACCGAAATATGTGCTAGACGCGAACAATGGTTACCCGTATGTTCGTCACGTGCTTCCACCATGCGAGCCAAAGCAAACAATAATGTCTCAGCATTTTCCAACTGATCGGTGAGCCGTTTATGCGTAGCCAGATTATCGGTACGCGCCACCAGTTCCATAGGGTTATAAGGTTTGTGGATAAAATCATTAGCTCCCGCCTGCAAGCTTTTTAACAACTCCATGCGGTCGTTGGTGCCGGTTACCATAATCACTGGCAACAATTTCAGCCCCAGCTCATTGCGAATTTGTCGACACAGTTCATCGCCATCCATGCCGGGCATACGCTTGTCGGCCAACACCACGTCAAACTCTTCTTCACGCAATCTGGCTAATGCTTCTTCAGCATTGCAAGCCTCACTAATACAATAACGGGAACTGCTCAAGACTTCTTTTTCTAATTCTCTATGCTGTTTTTCATCGTCAACAATAAGCACTTTGAATGGTTGCTGCGTGTTAACCAAAGACATTTTTATTCCCTCAATTCATGCCAGATTATTATACTAGAGTACATATACCCGTGGCGTTATGGATTTAGGTCTAATTGTACGCCCTATTTCCTCCATGGCTGCGTTGAAATTCCTTGCAATAGAGTGACTATTACGCGTCATTTCGCCTCGCCTAAAGCGCCTACTGTTGGTGCCATGAAGCAAATATGACGCACACTTAAACCTAAATCCATAACGTCACGGGTATAGCTATTCAGTCTTTCAACTACAAAATAAATGTGCGCAATGATGATTATTTTTTATTCCAATAACAGGAAATTTTTTTATTGCTGTTTTTTTTCTAACCAAAAATATCAGTTATCTTTTTTCTACGCTCAACCTGTCAAACCCAATAACCTTAAATAACTGAGTTTTGTCAAGCGGTTTGAGCAAACAGGTTTCAGCACCCACCTGCATAGCCTGCATCATATGCTCAAGGGTGTGATAACCAGTCATTACCGCTCTTGTACCACAGGTTTCTTCATTTTCCGTGATTTTTTGGCATGCATCAAAACCCTTGAAGTCTGGCATCATCAAGTCCAACAATACAGTATGAGGACGGAAGGTCTGTAATTTCTGGCTAGCATCAAAACTATTATTAGCAATTTCCGTCTGTACCGGATCAAGCAGGCACTGCAACAGTGCCACCAAAAACCCGGAGAACTGTTCATCATCATCCACGATAAGAATACGGTGCGTATCGCCATCACCAGAAGCAGAGTTGATGTGTGTAACTGATGTTTTATTTGCAGACATGTACCGAGAGGCGAACCGTTTCACCTCGTCTTCGGCAAAACGCCTATGTCCTCCCGGTGTTGTTACAAAAGCCAGTTTTCCTGCTAATGCCCAGTGCCGCAGAGTGACCGGAGATATCATCAACAAAGTCGCAGCCTCACTTGGCGTCATGTAACGAACCTTGTTTGCATATTTATTCATCACATTTTTCCGCAAAATTGCCCATTCGCTCAAAATAGCCGTTAGAAACAAACCCGCTAAACACTAGACCAGACACGGCAATGATTCAAACGATTACAACGATTTTGTCGTTTGCAACGAATACATCGTCATTTGTAGGGGCTTCTTTAAAAAAGAGAAATAATTCTTCACCGACAAAACATCCTGCTTTATCAATCAAAAAACACCTGAATCTTGCGCACATCCCATACATCTGCTAACTAAAGTAATACCTGAATTCTGCAAGCACCTGCACTTGCAGAATTCAGGCAATCAATACAACAATCAAGGAATTTTCCAATGTCGATCAATTACGAAGAGAAACGTGATTTTATTCGCATGAATACCAAACATGCTTTGCAGTTTACGGAAGTCGGTTCAAATGAAGTTCAACAGGGGATCTGCCACAATCTCAGTGCCACAGGTATTATGTTTACCACTGAACAGGAAATTCCACAGGGAACGGAACTGGCGGTCACTATCACACCACAATATTCAGTAGTATCACCGTTTGATGCGGTAATTAAAGTGGTACGTACGCAAGCCAATGGTACACCATCACGGTATACCATTGCTGGCAAGATCACCTCAGTTCAGTAAGTTCAAACTCAGGGTTCAAAACGAATGATATCCCCAGGACTCAGCCTGGCTGTTTCGGATTCCAGCTCCCCCACTGAGAAAAGTCGTTGTACCTGGGTCACCACCAAAATGCTGGTGGGGGTTTCTGAAAAACCCAATGCCTTCTGACCCGGCAGGTCATTCACTGCAAACTGGCTCAACTGAAAAGTATTCAGCACATCACCCACTTTGATGTTAGCCGCACCACCGGCATCAAAAAACACCTGCTTGCCCTCAGCTCGAATCACCCGCGCGGTAAACAACTGTGCATTGAGATCATTCACTAACATGCCCACCAATTTATCCAAGACATGATTAACCCGTTGACCAAAAGGTGAAGCATAAAATTTGTCGTTCAACACCGGTGTAGTGGTCGGAAAATCAAACAACCCGGCATCTACCACCGACTCGTTGAGCCGATGGCGTGCCACTTCAACACCGGTAATGCCATCATGCACAATGACATCCAGTTCCAGATGTCGCACCCGCGCACCCAGCAAATGTTTGGTAATGCCCATGTCACGAATAACTCCGGTCACCACAAACTGCACCCCCAAAGACTCGGCAAACTCCGTGGCCAATTGCCCGACTTCTTGTGCCGCTGGCAGGGCACCCAGAATACGCCGTTGCGACATCACACCGTCATCACCTAACGGCAACAAATACTGTGAGGCATCAGAAGTACGCACACGGCCGTCCACATCCAGGCGACGCTTCAGTTCGCGGGCAAGCACAATTTCAATATTGGGTAAATCAGCAATCTGAGCACGATCCAGCACATGAAACTGGGTAATGGCTATCTTGCGGCGATACTGAGCATCCAAGCCGGGCTGAGCTGTCGATACTTGCCGACGAGCGTTGCGCATACCGGCATTTTCGCCCGTAGCACGATTTATCACTGCAATCGCACTCGGCACCTGTGCCCGAATGCGTACGTAATAATTAGTCTCGTCTGTCCACTCGTCGAGAATCACCACATTGCTAACATTGCCGCGCGCGGTAAAACGCACGTTGTCCGATACCACCCCACGCGACGACACCACCGTGGTCGTAGAAACCTGGGCATTGGCTTGCAACAACGCCTGTCGAATCGCATCCTGCAAAGCTAAACGTTTGGCCACACCCACCGGGCCATTGATAGGTGACGTACCTTCCGCTTCCACAGATTGAGCCTGTGCCGCACCCAACAACAACCCGGCTAGTAGCAACCCCGCACACCACATCAAATACGTTTTCATAAACTCCACACCTGTCGCCACGCTGATTCCCCCAACCTGTCACCGGCAGTATCACTGATGACAAACAATCGATTACTGCCGCTAGCGGCAAAAAGCGGCAAAATATTTAGTGATTACACAGGTTTAAGACTCTTTATCGGCCTCGCGACTGCACCCGGAAAAACACCGCAGAACCTTGTAAATACTAAAGAAATTCCGGTACGCCGCCGTTGTAGCAAGAACAGAGACTCACGATGAAATTTTGCACATGCAATTGAATACACTATCCGTGCCAATGCGCCAGCTATTGCGGCGCACAATGCAACAAGCCGTGTTACCAACAGCCGTATTACTTTACAGTATCAGCAGCGTCACCCTGGCCGGCATGCAGCACTACCAAGCACCACTGGAGACCGTGAACTGGCAAACTTCATCGAAAAAAATGCATTGCACGCTGAGCCACGAGATCCCTCTCTACGGCACTGCCACTTTCGCACAAACCGCTGGCCATAAACTGGCATTCAAACTGGTGGTGAAGCGCAAGGCCAGCCGCACCAGAGACCGTGCTCGTTTACGCGCCCTGCCGCCAGAATGGAAACATCAGGTCGACGTGGTAGATTTAGGCGAAGTACCAATACACAAAGGCGATACCCCGTTTCAATTAGAGGAAGAATTGTCACGTCGCATGCTGGTCGAACTACAAAAAGGTATGTTCCCTACCTTCAGTTATCGCGACTGGGCCGATGCCCGCGACCAAGTCACGGTCACCCTGCCCGGCATTAATATTAAACCCGTGCTGGATGAATTTATCTCCTGCCTTGCAAAGCTTCCGATTTATAAGTTTACGGATTTCAAAACTAACCTATTGCACTTCGCTTTTGGTCAACACAAGCTGACAGCAAAAGATCGTAAACAGCTGGACGCAGTAGCTCGTTACCTCAAGTCTGACCAGGAAGTGAAACAAGTGGTGATTTCCGGCCACACCGACAACGTGGGTCGACAACGCAACAATGACAAACTAGGCCAACGCCGCAGTGAAGCCGTAAAAAATTATCTCGTTTCAAAAGGTATTTCAGTGAAGTTGTTCAAAATCCAATCTCACGGCGAGCGTCAACCAAAAACAACAAACCGTACCGACAAGGGACGCGCGCAAAACCGTCGGGCCACGGTTACGCTGATACGATAATTCACGGGCACACAAGACATGCCTTTCAATCTGATCGAGGAAAAAAATATGAACAGAAAATGGCTGATGACCTTACTCTTATCTCTCAGTGTGACACTGGTTGCCTGTTCCGATAACGCAACATCCGAAAAACCGTCGGCAGAAAAAGAACATTTTTTGACGGAAAAAATGGAAGCCATCAAAAAAGCTGAAAAAATCGAGAAAACCATCCGGGATGCAGCCGTCTTACAACGCCGCAACATTGAAGAACAAGGCGGTTAAAACTGTTCCGACATATCTATAACTAGTTTCTCAATTTCTTTTATTTTCAGTTATCTCTCTCCTTTAACTGAAAGCCCTGCTCATATATACCCCTAGCATTTGGGATTTAGGTTTAAGTGTGTATCATATTTGCTTCATGGCACCACCAAAAGTAGGCACTTTTAGGCGAGGCGAAATAACACGTAATAGTCGCCCCATTGCAAGGAATTTCAACGCAGCCATGGAGTAAATAAGACGTGCAATTAGACCTAAATCTCAATCGCCACGGGTATAGATGCCCATTAATCTTATACCCCCATGCCGACACGTGGATTGAAAGCCAACTTACTTGCCATCTCTTTGTAGAACGTCTTGGCTTGATCACTATCCGCTGGCGGCGCCACCACACTCAGGGTCACATAGATGTCACCTGAAGGTGTGCCGGGAATGCCACGCCCTTTTAGACGAAGTTTGTTATCACTGTTTGAACCGGCAGGGATTTTAAGATCTACCGTGCCCGCCGGGGTGGGCATTTTTACCGTTGCGCCAAGTGCCCCCTCCCACGGTGCCACAGGCAATTGCATATACAGGTCACGTCCCTCGACACGGTAAAGCGCATGAGGCTGAAAATGAATCTCCAGATAAAGGTCGCCCTTCCCCCCTTGATCTATGCCAGCAGATCCCTGCCCGGTGAGGCGAATCTGTTGTCCCTCTTTTATTCCCTTGGGAATTTTCACCTTTAACGTTCGGTTAACAACGCGCGCCTGGCCGTGCTGATCCAACTCGGGCGATTGCAGGCTGATACTGCGGGTGGCGCCATGAAAGGCATCATCCAACTCCACCACCACCTTGGCATGATGATCCTGACCACGGGCATTGAACTGCGCAGCATGCACCTGCTGACCAAACAGTTCCTCAAAGAAAGGGCTAAAATCATTGTCCCCAGCGCCGGTAAAACCTCCACCGCCAAACTCAAAACCGGAGTCCCAATTAGGTGGCGGATGAAATGCCTGACCAGATTTTAAATTAGGGTCCAACCGGTCATAGGCCGCCCGTTTCTGTGGATCTTTAAGCACCTCATAGGCTTCTGCTGTTTCTTTAAACATCGCCTCAGTATTCGGCTTTTTGCTGACATCGGGGTGATACTTACGCGCCAGTTTACGGTAAGCGGGTTTAATCTCATCCGGCGAGGCATCACGCTTAAGCCCCATAATCTTGTAATAGTCTTTGTACTCCACAGGCGGCTCCGTGTTGTGGGATGATGCAGCGTATTTGAAATCCTAATTGCAGCCTGAATGGTGCTATAACGCCCTCAAAAATCTTCCGCCGCCAAGACGTAAGCATAGGTGCCTTTACCTCCGCCACCTTGTCGATAAACTTTATCCGCCACTTCATAGATCTTGTCCCGCGCGGTATCGAAGGCTTTTAGGAATTCCGGCTCGGCGTTGGTCATCGCTGGGTAAAGCCGTTTTAGGGCAGCTATGTCTAGAAAAAAAGAGATTTCCATGGTGCTGTCGTATCCCCAAAAAAGAACGCGGTTATGGCTTTCGTCAAAACTGCGGCTAGGATTTGGAAAGTGTAGTTTCATCGTTGAGTTCCTGTTGCCGGGATTGTTTCAGGCGTTATGCCTTTTAAAAATTTGAACATGTCGCTGTCAGTGGAGAGCATCAAGGTAGTGTTAGTGGCGATAATGGATTTATAAGACGGATAAGCATCACCATGCCTTTCGGGCTGCCGCCGCACCGGGAACCGCGCTCGTGCCGTCACCCCAAGGGTTTTTGGGACCGCCGCTATTATTTGATGGCATAGAGTTTTCCTTTGGCTGTTTATTTAACGATCAACGCACACGCTCAACACGACGGCGACGTTGATTAACGGTTGTAGTGCAAAATCCGGCCACGAAAAGGTTGCTCAAGATAGTCCGCTTGATCGGGTTTGCTGTAGTGATGGGCGTAACCCAAGGCCACCATTTTTTTGCTAAACCGACCATGGTAGCTACGACCGGGGTCTACCAGAATGACTTCGCATTGCGGTTTGGCATGGGCATTGATAAAGCCAGCTAACAAATCGACATGATCCCCCTCATAAAGCAGGTCGCTACCGATCACCATGTCAAACTGGCCTAGTTCGTTGTCGTCATCGCCCCAGCCAGCACGCACAAACGGAATCCGTTTACCGCAATTAAGCGCGACATTTTTTAGCAGAAAATCACCGACCTCCGGGTGGTAGTCCGTCGCGGTGATATCCGACAAACGGTGATTAAGCACTAAGCTGCTTAGGCCGATGCCGCAGCCAACTTCCAGGATTTTCTTGCCCGCAACGTCATAGCTAAACATGAGATGTGCCAGCACTTCACCAGATGGCCACACTACCCCAAACAGAGACCAGATGGTGGAGGAAATACCCAGCTTTTCAGCAACCCCTTCGGCATCATGGTATTGCTGTTTATCACGCAAGGTTCTGACATGGATATCGACGTCATCAAACTCTAGCGTTTGATAGCGAATACGTAGTGAAGACATAACACCTCTTTAAAAAAATGAAAAACGTTGTTCGTTGGATTTCGCAAGCTCTGCATCAACCGGCATGAAATACTTTCACAGCCTCACACCAACACCACCTCGACATGATGCTCCTGGCGATCATCCATCAGGGGAATCACATCCACCTCGTTGAGCACCACACCATCCAAGGTCACACGCCCTGCACCATCATCTGCACAGTTAATAGTGATGTGATAGAAGGTGTCGCGATAGCGGTAATGAATTTTGTAGCTCTGCCAATGATCCGGTACACACGGCGCGATACGCAGTTGCTGCCCTTCTAATTGCAAACCCAGCAGTGTTTCCACCGAGAGCCGATACATCCAGCCTGCAGCGCCGGTGTACCAAGTCCAGCCACCGCGACCGGTATGGGGTGCGGCACCGTAGATATCTGCGCTCATCACATAGGGCTCGACCTTATAACGTTCCATCTCATCGGCTTGGCTGCCGTGATTGATGGGGTTGAGCATGGCGAACAATTCCCACGCTTTGTCTTTGTCACCCTGCATGGCAAAGGCAGTGCTGGCCCAGATAGCGGCGTGGGTGTATTGGCCGCCGTTTTCGCGTACACCAGGCACGTAACCTTTGATGTAACCGGGTTCAAGGGCTGAGGTATCGAAGGGAGGATCTAATAGTTGGACGAGTTGGGCATCGCGGCGCACCAGACGTTTATCCACCGCTGACATTGCCTGATGGGCACGTTTGGCATCACCGCCGCCGGAGATTACCGACCAGCTTTGGCTAATGGAGTCGATTTGGCATTCGTCATTTTGGGCAGAACCCAAAGGCGTGCCATCATCAAAATAAGCGCGACGATACCAGTCGCCGTCCCAAGCATTTGCCTCGATATTACTGAGTAGCTGGGAGGCTTGCTCGGTGCAAAGATCCGCAACACTTTGGTCATCACGCCCTCGGGCTAACTCGGAAAACTGTTGCAGGTTTTCATAGAGAAACCACGCCAGCCAAACACTCTCGCCCTTGCCTTCGGCACCAACCCTATTCATACCGTCGTTCCAATCACCACAGCCCATCAACGGCAGTTGATGTTCACCAAAGCGCAGGCCGTGTTTAATGGCACGCAGGCAATGCTCATAGAGTGTGGCGACTTCATTAGATCGTTGCGGTTGGTCGTAATAGGCTTCTTCACCGGGGTTAAGTTCGCGCCCTTCGAGAAAATGCAGTGACTCATCGAGCACAGCCTTATCCCCGGTTGTCTGCACATAACGACAGGTGGCATAGGCCAACCACAAATAGTCATCAGAGAAATGGGTACGCACCCCTTGGCCATTGGGGGGGTGCCACCAGTGTTGCACATCGCCCTGGCTAAACTGACGCTCGGCACAGCGAATAATCTGCTCGCGCGCCAACCACGGTGTGGCATGAATCAACGCCATGGTGTCTTGCAATTGATCGCGGAAACCATAAGCACCGCCGGACTGGTAATAGCCACTACGACCCCAGTAGCGACAAGAGAGTGTCTGGTAGATCAGCCAGCCATTGGTCAATACATTGAGCGCGGGATCGGGGGTTTCTACATGCACCGCGCCCAAGGTGTGGTTCCAGTAACCCCACACGGTTTCCAGGGCATGGCGGGCACCGGCTGGGCCGCTAAAGCGTTGGATAAAATAATGAGCTTCGTCGACATGCTTCGCCGCCCCAAAGGTAAAAACAATCTCCCGCTCTTGACCGGGGGCCAGTTCGATCTGGGTTTGCAACGCCGCGCAAGGATCAAGCCCGGCGCCGGTCTTACCGGACAGTCGTTCACGGGCCAGAGCCGCTGGTTTGTTGAGTGAGCCATTACGCCCGATAAACTCGCTGCGGTTACCGGTGACGGTGCGTTGACTTTCGCTCACCTGGACAAACACCACCCGATTGCCACACTCCCGACCATAGGCATTGCGGGCAAACAGTGCCCCACTGTGGGGGTCGCTCTCGGTGACGATATGCATTTGGTTGTCATGTCGCCACTCGCCCATCACCAACTCCCAATAGCCAGTCAGCGACAAATGACGCGTTCGATCTGAGTGATTACGCAACTTGACCACCACGAATTTTACCGGCGCATCCATCGCCACATAGTGGGTCAGCTCGGAGGCAATGCCCGCCTCAAGATGTTCAAACACGCTGTAACCAAAGCCGTGTCGACAGACATAACCGGACGCTCCACAGGCTGGTAACGGCGTAGGCGACCAAAAGGTGCCGCTCTCTTCATCACGGATGTAAAAGGCCTCGCCGCTGCTGTCGCTGACCGGGTCGTTATGCCAGGTGGTCAGGCGGAACTCGTGGGCGTTTTCCACCCAAGTGTAAGCACTGCCCCCTTCACTGACCACAGTGCCAATGTAGGGGCTGGCAATCACGTTAACCCATGGCGCAGGTGTGCTCTGTCCGGGTTCGAGGGTGATGACATACTCATGGCCATCAGGAGTAAAACCGCCCAGGCCATTACAAAAGATCTGCTCCCGCGGGGCCAAGGCTTGAACCACTTCCGTTTCTGCTGGCACAACAGTTGTTAGCAGGCGACTCGGCAAACGCTCGGCCACCACACGACGCTCGACCTGCTCCAACAATGTTTCAGCACTGTCGTTAAGCACCACGCGGGCAACACTTTGGAACAGTACCCGATCCTCTTCAGAAAGCTCGTCCGCACGGCGCACAAACACCCCGCCCGGTTTATCCAGTACCTGTGCCTCGGGTCCTGAATTGATCAACCCCATGATCTGGTCTTGCAGCACGGCGCGATAACCGGAGAAATCGTCGTTGACGATCACCAGATCCACCGCCAGCCCTTTCATGCGCCAGTAGGCGTGGGCTTGCAGTAGCTGCTTGACCCGCTCGATGCGACTCACATCACCAATGTGCAGCAGCACGATAGGCAGATCGCCTGAGATGGCAAAACGCCATAACCCAGACTGCCCCAACTGATTGCGGGCAATCACACTGGGGGCGGCACGGCGTAAGCTGTTGCTGTAGATCACTGCCCCGGCCAAGCGGCCATAGACTTGGGCATCCGCCTCGGTGGCGTTGAGATGGCGCAGCACCTCCTGGCTTTGGAACCAAGCCATTTCAAAGGCCCGTTTGACAAAGTGACGATCACAATACTTATCCAGCAAGGCCAAGGCGGCCTCGCGGCTATCGGCGACACCGGAGATAATCTGCACCACTGCCGACTCGTCTTCGCTCAGGGTTACAGTGCTACGGATCGCCACAATGGGATCAAGCACCGAGCCTTCGCTGTTGGACAAGTGTTCACTGCCTTCCAAGGCCTGCGGTTTCTCCACCGTGCGCCCCCGGCCAATAAACTTGGCTCGGTCGGTTTCAAAGGATGGCGCATCGGCCACGGCACCTGGCGCTGCCAACAGGTGGAACATCCACGGTACGTTTTCACCGGCAGTACGGGGGCGACGGGTACAGAGTATGGCCTGGCGCTCGGGTAGGATTTCGGTTTGCACAAACAGGTTACTAAACGCCCGATGGGCCAGATCGGCATTCAAGGGGGCTAACACCACTTCGGCAAAACTGGTGACTTCGATATGACGTTGATCACTGGAGAGATTGGTCAGCGTAACGCGGCGAATCTCTACATCATCTTCCGGTGATACGCTGATCTCGGTATGGGTCTCGATGGCCTCATCACGGCGACGGTACTCCGCCCTACCTTGGACAAAAATCGCCTCGTAGTGATCTGCCTTGCGCCGTGTTGGCTGATAGGCGCTGGACCAAAACTCGTCGCTCTCTTTATCGCGCAGATAGATAAAGGTGCCCCAACTATCTGCGGTGGCATCTTCACGCCAACGGCTCACCGATAGGTCTTGCCAACGGCTATAACCACCGCCCGCATGGGTCGCCATCACATGGTAACGGCCATTGGAGAGCAGGTGCACTTCCGGTGTCGGGGTATTCGGGTCGGTAAACACGCGCATGATGGAACCGATATCGGCCTCGGGCGGACGCGCTGCGGCCACCACTTCTGCAGCGTGGGGATGCAAGGTCGCTCCCTGCTTCGGCACTCGTTCTTGCAACAGCAGCTCGGTCGCCCGCACTAGGGGGTCCGACATGAGGCGGCGCTGCATGGGCTGGTTCAGCAACACATGCTCCAGCGCCAGTAGGCTCATGCCTTGATGATGAGCCATAAAGGCACGCACGATGGCGTGATTTTTTCCCCGCGGCACCCTTGAGGGGGTGTAATCAATGGCTTCAAAAAAGCCATAAGCACCGAGAAAACCCTTTGCGGCCAGAGACTGTAAATTATGACAGGCCTCCAGTGGCATCACCATCAAGGCCAGTGCGCTGGCGTATGGCGCGATCACCAAGTCTTCGCCTAAACCGCGTTTCAAGCCCAACCCCGGCACACCGAATGCGCGATATTGATAAACATGATGCATGTCAGTGGCGTTGTAGCAGGACTCGGAAATGCCCCACGGCACCGCCCGTTGTCTGCCATATTCGATCTGTCGCGCCACCGCTGCCTTGCAGGTTTGCGCCAGCAAGGTGTTGTCGTAACTGGGCATAATCAGCTGCGGCATGAGGTATTCAAACATCGAGCCGGACCAGGAGATCAAGCTCACATGCCCACCATGACTGGTCAACAGACGCCCCAGCGCGAACCAATGTTTTTGCGGCAGTTGCTGTTGGGCGACAAGCAGAAAACTGGCCAGCCGCGCTTCCGATGCCAGCAAGTCGTAACAGGAAGGATCACGTCGGCGCTCGCCCACGTCGTAACCAATGCTCAGTAAACCGCTGGCGGTGTCGTAGAGAAACTCAAAATCCATCTGCGCCAGTTCGCGGCAACGGTCGATCAAATCCTCAATGTTTTTAAGGCGTGCCAGTACCGCTGGGCTCGGGAATTTTTCACGGGCCAACTCAGACAGGGTTGGGATATGACTGAATGCCTCGGGATCAGGCACCAGACATTTAAGGTCATCACGCAGTGCACGGGCTTGTTGCTCGAAGGCCTGTGCCCAGTAATAGGGCTCACCATCGATCTCACTTTGCGAAGACAACCACGCCAGCAGTTCAGCCCCCATGCGATGAATCTCATCCAGCTCGGTTTCAAAATCAAGCACGCTCTGAGGTACAGAGTATTGTGTATGCGGCATCAGGCGATCGAGCAGCAATTGGACCTTATTGATCAGATCCGGTGCGGATTTAGACGGCACATGTTCGAGCAACACCTGTAAGGTATCTTGCAGACCGAGGAAGACGTTGCCGCCTATCACCGGCTGATCTTTCAATTCTGCCAATCCGCCTTGCAAGGTCAGTAAGGCACCGACCAAGTTACCGCTATCTACCGACGAGACATATTGCGGCTGTAGCGTTTGCAAAGTGCGGGTGTCGTACCAATTATAAAAGTGACCGTGATAACGCTCCAGCTTTTCCATGGTCGCCAGGGTATTTTCGGTTCTTTGTAGAAGCTCTGCGCCAGAAAGATAAGCAAAGTCATAGGCCGACAAATCGGCCAACAAGGACATGCCAATATTAGTCGGCGAAGTGCGCGAGGCGATGATCGACTCAGGGTATTCCTGGAAATTATCCGGTGGTAACCAGTTGTCATCCGGCCCGACAAAATCAGCAAAATAACGCCAGGTGCGCCGCGCAGTGACACGTAAGAAAGTACGTTGCTCGGCACTTAAGTCGGGGACGCTGGAAACCAGCGGCTGACTGATCCACCAAGCGATCAGCGGTGAAACGAACCACAGCAACAACAGCGGCGCGCCAAACAGTAAGGCCGTGCTATTCAAGCTATAGATCAGAACTAAGACCAGCAGTGGTGCGATCCACATCTCACGCACGAAATCCATCGGCGTGCGGCGAGCATTACGACGGGCATAGGCAGCGGTGTGCCAGGTCAACAATCCACGCCGCGTGAACAGCATGCGCACAGCAGAGCGTGCCATAGCATCCAGGCAAATCAGCGCATCGTAAGACAGTAGCGCCAAGGTCAAAAAGGCGTGGGCGGTGGGGCGACCCGCAGCACGACTGGTGTGTAGCAGATGCGCCCAAACACCCCGATCTTTAGGTTTGTGGATCAGTTCTATGGCGCTGGACAGCAGACTGGGTAGCCACACCACGGCGATGACCGCGAGTGTCCAAAACCATGCCGGGCCGAGTCCAAATATCCAGCCACCGAGCAACAAGGTTAGCAAGGCCGGGGAGACGAGACTGCGACGCAGGTTGTCGAAAATTTTCCACATCGACAAAGCGGACAGCGGATTCGCTTGGCGTTTGGATAGACCGGGCACACTCGGCAACAACCACGCCGCGATCTGCCAATCCCCCCGCATCCAGCGATGGCGACGACTGACATCGACGGCGTAGGAGTCTGGATGTTCTTCAATCAGGTCCACATCGGTGACTAAGGCCGAACGGGCATAACCACTTTCTAACAAGTCGTGACTGAGGATGAGATTATCGGGAAAACGACCATCCACTACCTGACGAAAAGCATCCACATCGTAGATACCCTTGCCGATAAACGAACCTTCGCCAAACACATCCTGATACACATCCGAGACTTCACGGGTATAGGGATCGATGCCGGACTCACCGGCAAACAGTTGGCTAAAGCGTGATTGTGCGGCGCTGGTCAGGCTAATCGATGCGCGCGGTTGCAGGATCGCATAGCCTTCGACAATCCGGCCCTTTTTATCATCGTAAACCGGTCGGTTGAGAGGGTGAGCCATGTTGCCGACCAAACTGCGTGCGGCATCGCGAGGCAGCTGGGTATCCGTGTCCAGAGTGATGACATACTTGATTGAACTGAGAATCGAAACATCACCGACAATCTCGGAGAAGGCGCTTGCCTCCCCGCCTCCCTCATCTCCCCTGAGCAAGGCATTGAACTGCTCCAGTTTGCCGCGCTTACGTTCATAGCCCATCCATGTTTGATCACAGGCATTCCACAGGCGTGGCCGGTGAAACAGGTAGAAGATATTGGGGCGATCATCCTGGTAGGTTTGATTGAGTTTCTGCACCGCGCTGCGCGCATAGGCGAGCAGCTCATCATCCCCGGGTTGGGTTTGTTCTGGCGCGTCACGAAAATCCGTGAGCAAAGCAAAAAACAGATTGGCATCACGATTACCGAGATAACGAATCTCCAGCGCTTCCAACAGTGCGTCCACCTCTTGGATGTTGCTCAACAGCGTCGGCACCACCACCATGCTGCGGTGGGCAGCGGGAATGCCTTTGGAAAAATCCAGACGCGGCAAGGCCCGAGGTGGTAACAACTGGGTGACCACTAAATTCACCACGGCGATAGCCAAGCCTGATGTACCGATCAAACCCGTAACGGCAAAAAACCAAACGCGCCAGTCAGCGAGCGCAAATCCGCGCAAGGGTGATAGTAGCGCCAGCGTTGCCAGCAGAGTGAGTAACACAATCGGCGCAAGGTATAGGGATAGGCAGCAAAACCGACTCACTCGGCTGACGCGCACTGTCCACGATAAGCGGCAATAGACTGCTCGCTCCAGCAATGGCCTTCCATGATCGACAAGGTAATAGCCGACATGGGCGCGGCGGTCGTGGTAACCCAATCGTTCTGCCGCCGCATGTGCCAGGACAATGGCTTCGCTTGCCACGTTTAACTCATTGCTCGCACTGCGTAGACTGGCGCGGGCCACCTCTTCCACGACATGGCGGTAGCGGTCACGGGTGGAGAAGTCCTGCTGAGCGTACATCCCTGCCGGATCTTCACACAAAGTTTGTTCGACCACGCTGAGGGACTCAACATAATCGCGCCAATCCATGGTGCCGATGAAGCGCAGGCTACCGATGCTGTTGGCCATAGAGATTTGGTTGGTTGCCGCAGTGCGCGCAGCGGCGGCGGATAGCTGGGTTGCCGACACGCCTTGTTCCAATAATTTTTGTTCAAGCCAAGTTTGCACAAAGGCCATGGCAGGCCCCTGCGCTTGCAGCCGGGCGTAAAACTCTTCCACAAACGGCGCCGTCAGCGGCACATCCGCATTGGCAAATTCGGCTAATAATTGGGGCATTTGCTTGGGGGCATTTTCCGCCATCTCCAGCATGCGATCTGCCCAGACGATGGCGGCATCTCGCTCTTCACGTCGACGAGCAATACGCAAAGCCACACGGCGCAAATTCTCTAACAGCGCGAGTTGCAGCATGATCGGGAATGCCCATAGCTCACCGAGTTTTAACGAGTTGACGGTCTGGTAAGCAGCGATGAATTGAGTGGTGTTGTCGCTATCGACACGACCATCCATGTGAGAAATCAGCTCCAAAGCCAAATCATAGATACGCGGAAAGCCTGTCGATGAACCTGCCGCCAAGCGTGGCAATTGGCGACTGTAACCCGGTGGCAAATGCCGCCGCACCTGATTGATTTGTTGTTCAATGAGATAAAAATTATCGAGCAGCCAAGCCTCGGCGGGAACAACCCGCTGACCCGGTGTGTTGGTCGCGAAGACCACATCGTAGGCCGCCAACAGAACCCGTTCATTGTCGGCTAACCGAGGCAGTAGTTTATCCGCGCCGGTGTCTGGATCGATTGTGTATTGTTCTGCTAGCGTCACTGCATGACGCTTCAGTTGTTCAATGCTAAACAACTCTGAGCGCAACAGCTCGATGTCCTGGTCATTGCTCAGCGTACTACGCGCGCGCGCGCCCAATATAAACTCTTTGATGGTTATAAAATTCTCCTTGGGCGAGTTCGAGGTCACATTGAAAATCAATGTTCGAGATGGGCAGCGAGGCACAAGCCTTATCACCTGTACGTTACCTACGCACAAGCAATCAACCTGTTCGGGCGGTAGAACATAAAACACTTACGCTAAGTTGGCAGACCTTGAAGTATGCAAACCCAATAGCCCAGTAAAAACGTTATGGACGACGAAATGAAATCAAAGACTATTGGCAACTACGAATCCTTACCGAACAAGCCTGCTGAGTCTTTCTTCTTCCCCTTCTTTGCCGCCTTTTTTTCTTTCGGCGTCATCGCGGGTTTTTTCTTACCCTCTTTATTGCTTTTCTGTCCTTTGCTCATGGTGCTTACTCCTAAAATAATTAAGGGGAATTCTTCAGGGCGAGCATAACCACTCAGCTCAAATGAACCGGAGTAATGGCATCCTGACAACGCAACACAAAGTACTGAATATCGAAGAAGCGGTCCGTCCTGTGGGACCACGGGATATTCTGTTATTCGGCAAAAGAAATGCCTGGGTGAATTATTACGATATGTACTGGTTACACTAACATGAATACACTTTCTGGGTTTAACTCATTTCGATAAACACATGAAAAAGTAATAGACATTTCCCCTAAATCTATCAACAGAAAACCTACATAAGGATGGAAAATACACCGCTAAATTCAAAGAAAATAAGCCACTGAGCCCGGCCTCGGTGTGGTTGATAGATGGGCATCTCAGATAAGCGTTTTACATTTGAGTAAAACTTACTCGTTATCAATAGGTTGCGCCTATATCAGGTGATATGACTACGCTGCACGCGGCATCAAAAAATTTGTATTATGTGACAAAAAAACGCATTTAGGACGAAGTCCCAACTCATCAAGATTAGTGAAGGCGAATGCTTGTTTTCACGACAGACGGTGTGAAAACATCATGGTTCGTTTCTGAAAAAATATTTCCCACTTCATTGCATAATAGGGAGAAAAACTATAACAATCACCTCATCGGATAGGCTTAAGCTTCTCGCAATTAGCTCAAGTAACAATCGGCCTAATGTCCGCAAAATTGTCCGCACGTTTTTTGAGGCACAAAAAAGCCTATCAGAGAATTTCTCTAATAGGCTTTTTTTATTGCTAAAATATGGCGCGCCCGGAAGGATTCGAACCTCCGACCGCTTAGTTTGTAGTTTTAATGCCAGAATTCTATTTTCTTACTAATCAATAACTTAAAAAATTCCGAATCTCAAAAATGCACAACAATTACCCATTTCGGTCTACTGTTCCGCGCAAAATCCGCACAAGCTATCCACAGGGTTGAAAACCCAAAAAAACATTTTTTTCGATTGATTTGGATACACCACCAAATTCAATTCAAGATTGTCTAAACAAACACGATTCTGAAATATATTTCCTATATCAATAAACGTTAGCAAGTTAATAATTTGGCAAATTATTAACTATCAGATTTCTCAAGAGTATCCAGAATAAATTTCACGAACGGTGCTATATTTTTTCTGACAGATGTCGACTCAAACGCAGCCAAATATTCACCCTTGGTTTCTTGTTTTATAACTACCCATTTATATCCACCTATAACAAATAAGAAATTCATCAAGAACCTGGCTGTCCGACCATTTCCGTCGAAAAAAGGGTGTATATAGCCAAAAAACAAATGCCCAAGTATCGCTTTTACAACAAATGATTCTTCTTCATCAATACACTCTTTTAAAGCAGACATACAATCCATAAGCCCCTCACTTGCAGGTGGCACATGCATTGATCCCCTAATAAATATTGGTCCTTTTCTATATCCCGCCAAATCCAACTCACCAATTAAACCAGCTGTTACACATGGTTTAAACAATGAGATAAACCACTGCGTGATACCAACATCAATTAAGTAATTTAGATCTTCTTTATTATACGCTGCAGTAATTGATTCTTTAACATTATTAAATGCATCATAATATCCTCTTGCTGCAAGAGCATCTTTTGCTTCATTATCTTGCTCAATCGTTTCAGACGACCAGTCACCTTTACTAACTCGCTCAATTAGCTCAGGCGTTACTTTATATCCTTCAATTGATAGTGAGTTATATGCATCGTGCATGTAAATTTCATCTATCATACTCAATGTTTCTTCAAGCGGTCTTGAGTAAAAATCAAATTCAGGTGCATATTCACCAAAGCCGTCAATAATTTCCTGACGCATTTGTTGCCATAATATTCTCACTCTTTTTGCACTTGCGGCCTCTTTCTTTTGCTCTCCTAAAATTATTGGGGCTATCTCAAATGGATTTGTAATCTTTATGCTTTCAAATACACCCTTTACAATAGATTCTAATTTTTTACTTTCAGCTCTCATTTTTAACTCATCATAAGCACCAATTATCCGACCTGCTGAGGCTACATTTTTCGAACGTAGTAATGCATCGGCTAACCTATCAAAATTTGCGTTCCTTAATGCTACTTGCATACTCACTGGACTATTTTTAAAGGAAGTTGGTACTGAGCTAGCTAATGCCAACTCTAGTGGATAAACTTTTACACCGCGACACTCAATTAACTCATCAGGTTTTTTTTTACTTCTGGTTATCAAAAGACTCATGTCATTTGGAAGCTTGGTAATATCTTCTGTTCCACCCTCAAATTCCACAAATACGACTATTTGTGGAGGTATTAAATTATTATCTGTATGAATATCTAATGATGTTTCAGGACTTAACCAATAATTATCATCAAAACGGAAGGATAAATACTGGCCAAGAAACGACCATATTGATTCATACCAAAGTACTGATTCACCAGCCTTTTGTGTAACTATGTCAGCATCAAACAAATACCATCCTTTAATAATCCTTTTCAAATAACCGTTTTTAACTAACAATGCTTGCTGCTTAGCTTTCACATTTTTTGAATGGACGATATTACCCACTTCACTTTCGCTGACTTCAGCGAGCGCTTCCGCAAGTAGTTGATTTTCTGTCTTTGCCATAACTTTTCCATATTTTTATATGGTTATTGCCGATTGTGTAACCAGGTTATTATAGATTACATAACCAGGTTATTATAGATTACATAACCAGGTTATTAGGTATAACCTTGATTATAAAGAAATATTACATGGGGCCCTTCAAGGGTTTTTGTTAAATGGGGGACCGAGCGAGACTCGAACCTGCGACCTCCGACGTGATAGGCCTACATTCTAACCAGTTGAACTACCTGTTCTCAGAATGGTGGGCACTTAGGGGATGAGGCGGCAATGCTCTACCAGCGAGCGATGAACGGATTGGGTTATCCCCATCAGTCGCAACAAGGCTTATGAGAGAAGCCAATGTGCAAGTACCGGAGGGAAAAGATTTGATCAATCTACGCATGACTAAGTTTATTTTCCTGAACAAAGTAATTTAAGGCGGCGTTTGCAAACCCGGTCCAGTCCGGGCATCCCCCTAGCGGTGAAACCCCAGCTCCTATGAATGGGACGAGTGTGCTTTGCAATGCAGCCTGACGGAGTGCGGCTGGAATATTTGGTAAAGCCTCTATCTTCTCAATCATATCCCATGACCTTAGCCTATCGGTTAACAGGAGGTTTATGGACACCAACCATTTTCTATTTATTCTGCCAGCTTCAGCAAATCAAACACCACTCTAGCAAAACCTGCGGCCTTCTTAGGATCTGACAACAATTGCATCATCTGGTCCTGATGTGCCTCATTGCTATCCATCACTGCATCATCAATAGCTTTGGGGAAATCACCCAACATGGCCTGTTCAGGGGTATTGTTGGCGATCTGTTTCATGACCAATTCATTTTCTTTGACCTTATCCCTAACCGTATATGCGTAATTCACCAAATCCTGGTCTGTTAGGTGATCGGTGATAAAGAGTTCATTCAATCGGCCAATAATCTGAGATAACAACTCCTCTTTTCTATCCCTTGCCTTTGCCGTACCCAGGCCTTCACCAGGTTTCAAGTACTCAGGCTCGTCTTCTTTTAAATTCAAGTCTTGTTGCCTGATCTTGGATAAACGGTAATGACTCATCACCACACTCGACAGATCAATATCATCCTCATCAAGCAGCGCCTCTCTCAGCATTGGTCGGAAATTACGCGCGTACAAGCTCAGCTTTTCCAATTCCTTATTATCGTAATCAACAATCTGTGACATAAACTCATAGAAACGTACAAAGGTGCCCAAGTCCTTTTTGAATATCTCGAGAGCATCCTTTTCTTCTTTACACTCTTTAAAGCTGTTCTCTGCATTCGCGATTAAAACTGCGTCACCACTTTTCTTACTGCGCTCAAACATGTCCTTTGCTTGTTTAAACGCATCAATGGCAGATTTGTAACGATTCTTCCAACGCTCCACGGCGGGCTTACAAATATTAGCAATGGCCGCATTGCTTTTATTCTTAACGAAGAAAGCATCACAAAACTGTTCCACCTCTTGCCATGTAAAGATCCCGGCAGCACGTAGCTTGTCGAACAGGTCAAAGATTAGGTCTGGATCAGACACATCATCCAATTCAGCAGTTTGGTAATAAGGCTGGAATGCTTCCAATATATCTTCTGGCTCATTGAAGAAGTCCAGCACAAAGGTCCCGGTTTCTGATTTACCAGGGAAGGTGCGATTCAGGCGCGACAAGGTTTGCACGCACTCCACCCCACCCAGCTTTTTATCCACATACATAGCGCACAGTTTGGGCTGATCAAAACCAGTTTGAAATTTGTTGGCAACGATCATCACCTGATAGTCATCCGAGTCAAAGGCTTTGCGCATATCTCGGCCTTTAAGGTTCGGGTTCATATTACTCTCGGTAAACTTTTCACCCAGCAACCCTTCGATATTCGGATCTTTCTCATCAAACTCTACCTCACCAGAAAATGCCACCATGGCATAAAGTTTCTGGTAACCAGGTTCACTCGCTTTTTGAGCAATATATTTATCGAAGCCCAATTTGAAACGCACGGCCTCTTTTCGGGAGCTGGTCACTACCATCGCCTTTGCATGGCCACCTAACATCCCCATCACATTGTTTTTAAAATGCTCCACAATCACCTGTACTTTTTGGGCGATGTTGTAGTCATGCAGGCGCACCCACTGGTTGAGTTTGACCTTGGCTTTTTTACTCTCAACTTCCTGGTCACTTGCTGCAATTTTCTGCGCCAGGTTATAGGCCACTTTATAGTTGGTGTAATTCTTCAACACATCCAGAATAAAGCCTTCTTCAATGGCCTGGCGCATGCTGTACACATGATAGGACTCAGGCTTATTGGTCTTAGAAGGTGGCTCATCGGGATTCGGTGTACGACCAAACAACTCTAATGTTTTGGTTTTGGGTGTAGCGGTAAAAGCAAAGTAGCTTAGATTCTTTGTCGCACGGCGTGAGGCAACAGCAGCATCCAAAATATCCTCTGTCCCCAGCTCTTCTTCTGCATCATCCTGACCATCAATCATTAAGACTTCTTTTAACTGACGCGCAGTAGAACCTGTCTGAGACGAATGAGCCTCATCAGCAATAATGGCGTAATGGCGTTCTTTTAAACTGACACTGTTCTCAATTGCTTTTAAGACAAAAGGAAAGGTTTGAATGGTCACAATAATGATGGGTTGCGAACCTTCCAGTGCAGCAGCCAGCTTTTCCGATTTGGAACCATCCCCCTCTTTTTTATTAATACGACCCACCACACCATCCACATGTTCAAACTGATAAATGGTGTCTTGTAACTGGTCATCCAACACAGTTCTGTCGGTGACGATAATCACCGAATTAAACTGCTTGTTACCCGAATCGTCATAGAGCGACGAGAGCTGATGGGCCGTCCAAGCAATGGAGTTGGATTTGCCGGAACCCGCACTGTGTTGGATCAGGTATTTATGGCCAGGGCCTTCGCTGTGTGCAGCATTTACTAGCTTATTAACCACGTCCCACTGATGGTAGCGAGGGAAGATCAGGCTATCTTTCTTATACTTGCGCCCCTCCCAATTTTCCTTTTCTTCGATTTGCAGATGAACAAAACGGGCAAGGATATTAAGCAGGTTGTCGGGCACCAGTACCTCATTCCATAGATAGTCGGTCGCGTATTGGTTTACATCCTCCGGCACATCATTACCGGCCCCGCCCTCTTTGGTTCCCTTGTTGAATGGCAGGAAGAAAGTCTCATTTCCCTCCAGTCGAGTGGTCATATAGACTTCATACTGACTCACCGCAAAGTGGACCAACGCACCGCGCTTAAATGTTAGCAGCGGTTCTGCTTTCTTGGTGGCGGGGTCGGTGGCAAAACGCGTGGTCTTGTATTGCTTAATGGCATTCTCGACCGCCTGCTTAAACTCCGACTTCAACTCCAGCGTCACCACGGGCAGGCCGTTCACAAACAACACCAAATCAATACGCCAGGCCTTGGCCTTGGTACCGGTCTGTGCAAGATGCTCTTCAGTTGCCCAAGGGCTATAGACCAACTCCGGCACCACCCGCAGGCGGTTCTTCTCATAACGCGCCAGGGTATCGGGATTTAGGTCGTGTTCGGGTTTGAACTGACAGAGGCTAAAGCGGGTGCCGCGATCACGCAGCTCATGTCGCAAAACGCCCAGAGTGCCAAAAGTACGCATCTCTTTATTGGCCGCGTTGGGGTCGGCCTTGTTGAGCTGTGTCGCGACACGCTCCAGAAATTTCTGTTCAGGATTATTAGGATAGAGCTTGCAGAACTTCTGCCACTGACCGTCCTGGGTCTCTTTTACAAAGCCCAATAGATCCTCTTCATAGAGAGCCAGTTCACGGTTGTAGTTTTCCGGCTTACCCAGCATCCAGCCATTGGCGACCAGTTGCCGGATCATGTCGTTTTGAAACGTGAACTCGTTAGCTTTCCCACCACCCAATAAACTCATGCGGCATCTTCCTTGTTGCCTTGTTGGGGTACTTGCCAACCCCTTACATCTATTTTTCCAGTCACCGCAGCGGATATTAGGGCTGTGCGGCGCTCCCTAGACAGCTTAATACTTTTATCAGCCTTACCAAGCAACGTATCAATGACGGATATGTTTTCCCTTACTTCTGAGCAAATTTTCTGCTGCTCATTCATGGGAGGAATTGGTAGTCTCACGTCAGCCAGCTTCTCTCTGTTAATCTTTGGCATTGCAACCCTGTCAGACTCAAGGATTACCAAACTAGTGAACCAACCAGAAAGCAGCGTCCAAAGCAAAAAGTTATTTGTTAAACCGTTCATCCCTTGTACCGGATACATATCTGCACTACATATAGTTTGATCACTAAGAGAAAGACAAGCCTTTGCCAAAGCCGGACGTATCTTTGAATAAATAACCTCACCTTTCTTACATAAATATTTACCACTATCCGCGGCCTGTTCCTCGGCTGTTTCCATCAAAAGCAGTCGTCCCGTGCCGCTTTCAATATGGTTAGGTGCAATTAAGATATATTGAGAATAGGGAAACTTTGTTGGATCAACTTGACCATTCCTTATAGAAGCACAATGTGAGAACTTTTTTACCCTCCAATGCTCCGGCACTTCACCTAACCACTCAATACCTGAATCGCGCATGGGAGCATCGGAATTCAGGCCTTTGGTGACGGCATGGCTAATCACCGCCTGGCGTTTCTCTTTTAGCAGTTTGATGAGCCGTTGTTGTTTTTCGATCAGGGTGTCGATTTTGGCAGTTTCGTGGTCGAGGAAGTTGGCAATTTGTACTTGCTCACCCACTGTTGGCAAAAGCTTCCTCAAATAAACAAACCTTTCAGCTTTAATGCCCTTAACGGTACTTCCAGACGCGAACAAATATAATGATTGCTGAAACTCCTCAGACATTACCAAATATTTAAAATAATAATTATTTAGCACACCTTCTTTTCCGCAAAATTTGATAACTCTTTGAGCTAAGGCTATGTCTGTCTTGTTAACATTAGATACTTCTCCTAAAGGTGCCTCTGTTGTAAAAAGCAAATCACCGATATTAGGCTTCCCTCTGCTCATTACATCGTCATAATCTTCCTCGGCGATAAACTCTTGAGACAGCGTATAGTCCAGAGAACCATTCTTAATATTCCTAGCAGTTACCAACAATATCCCATGGTCTGTTTTACTAGGCGTCTTCCCTCTGTAGTCGACAATTGATTCAAGGTATTTTTTAAAACCAGCAACACGCCAGTGGCTTGGTATGCTACCAAACCATTTTACTCCTGAATTCTTATAGTCCGGATAAGCCTGATACTTCCCCCCCATCAGGAATGAACCTCTTGCAGCAGATTCATAATCTCACCACTCACCTTATCCAGATCAGCATCAATTTCCATCAAGTCCCTCGGCGGCTGATAAACATAGAAGTGACGGTTAAAGGGGATCTCGTAACCGATAATACCGATCTCGCCATCTATAGCATCCTTCTTGCCGCTATCAATCCAGGCATCAGCCACATGCGGCTGCACCTCTTTGGCGAAGTAGGCCTCGTTTGTGTCGTTGACGGGTTGTGATGGATCGAGGGCGACGTTTTCATTGTCACGTAGATCACCATCGGGCTTGTATTCCACTATCTGTTTTTCGCCATTTTTACCGTCCACCTCGAACAGGCCATAGATGGAGGAAGGTTTACTGTTTTTATGAATCTTCTTGATTACCCTTTGTGCTTCTGGATTCTTCCAGCTAACAGCGGCAGTGATCTGTTTCTTCTCTTTGGTATCGAGCGAGATGTCCTGTGTTTTGCAAGCTGCTTTAATCATGGCCTCGTAGTCATTCATATCGTCATGCTGTTCGCTGCCCATCCCTTGTGGAGAGGCTTGCTGTAGCTGTTTGGCCTTGAGCATAATCGTTTTTTGGTCAAGCCAGGTCTTTCTATTGAGCAGATCTTTTATTTGTTTCTCTTTCAGCTCGCTGAAGTGGCTCTTTATATGGTGACGAATCGCCTCTTCATACTCGCTTAATTCCCCGTAATGTTTGCAATCAACATCATCTGACCAGTTGTGAGCACCTCCCTGGCCAAAGTGTTCATAGACCCATTTCATTACCGCATTGAGGGGTTTGGGGGCAAAGCGCAGTTCGGCGATACGCTCGTCACTAAACTGATAAGACTCGCGCAGAGGGCGCTCAATGGTTAATCGGCGATAACCGAACTCATGGGTCTCGAAGATCTTGCTGGAGAAAGTCTTAGGTGCTTCAACTTTTGGGTTAGCTGACTGACGACCGCGATTGCTCTTTTGTTCTGCTGGTTTATCCAGCTTGCGGGCATCGACCACTTCAAACGTACCAAAGCTACGAGTAATGGTGGCGATATCTTCATCATCCATCACGTTGCGTTTGGAGCCGAGGGACTTGCGCATCTTCCCGCAGAGGTTGACGCCGTTAATCAGTTGAACCTTACCCTTGCGCTCTCCAGCCTTTTTATTGGAGAGCACCCAAACATAGGTGGCGATGCCGGTGTTGTAGAACATGTCGATGGGCAGCGCGACGATAACCTCTAGCAGATCGGCCTCCAGAATATAACGGCGGATCTCTGACTCGCCGGAACCGGCGCCACCGGTGAACAGCGGGGAGCCGTTGAGGATGATCCCAATGCGACCTCCCCCTTCGGAACCATCTCGTAGCTTGCTGATAACATGCATCAGGAACAGTAGTGAACCATCGGAAACACGAGGCAAGCCAGGACCGAAACGGCCTTCAAAACCTTTTAGAGTGTGCTCGTCTTTAATCTCACCTTCGATCTTTTTCCAGTCATCTCCAAAGGGGGGATTAGATAGTATGTAGTCAAACTTATCAGCATAGAGCTGATCATTAGACAGAGTATTACCTAGTTTAATGTTATCGACTTCCTGCCCTTTAATTAACATGTCGGCTTTACAGATGGCATAGGACTCAGGCTCAAGTTCTTGCCCAAAAGCACGCATAACTGCTTGTGGATTTAATTCATGTACGTACTCCATGCCTGAAGAAAGAAATCCGCCACTTCCTGCAGTGGGATCATAGATAGTACGGATAATGCCCGACTTGCTGAGAGCATCGTCATCCTCCAAAAAAATAAGAGATGTAGTGAGGCGAACAATATCTCGAGGAGTAAAGTGAGCCCCAGCAGTATCATTCGCGCCTTCTGAAAATCTACGGATTAGCTCTTCAAAGATCAGTCCCATTTCATGATTCGAAACAGCCTGTGGACTGAGGTCGGTCTGTCTGACCTTTTGCACGATCTTGTAAAGCAGGTTTGCATCATTTAGTTTTCCGATAAAGTCTTCGAAATTGAAGTATTCAAAGATCTCGCGGGCATCTTTACTAAAGCCCTGCAGGTAGGATTCAAGGTTGTCCTTGATGCCCCTTTCACCAAGTTTGGAGAGATCCATCTTGGAGGTGTTGAAGAACGATAGGCCCTTGGTGGAACGCAGCAGCAGCTTCTCTTGCGCCTCTTCCGGCAGTTCCTTCTTGAGTATGTTCTCATACTCGGCCAACACGGCCTCTTTGCTCTTTTCCAGCACGCACTCCAAACGACGCAGCAGAGTAAAAGGAAGGATTACGCGGCCGTATTGGCTTTGTTTAAAGTCACCACGTAGCAGATCGGCTAATGACCAGATGTAGGCCGCGAGGTTGTTGGGTGTTTCGCTCATTGAGTTGTTTTCCAAAACTTATAATTATTTTAATTGCAGCTAACTAAATATTTTTAAGCTAGGCGCTTTAGAAGCATTTCTTCAGGTGACTTGTCTGTTAACCCCACATATATAAATGAGATTTACATTCACAATTTTTTGTTACAAATCTTTACCTGATTTCAATTTTTTATTCATTTCAGCCAATGGCTGCTTAAGTGCTTTTTCGAGATTAATCATTGCATCAACCATAAAAGCAATCATTGCATCCCATGCTTCTTTATCAAATACATTGCCTTCTGTTTCTGACTTAATACGGCAAGCACGCTTTTCATCAAGACGTTCCCAAACTAATTCGCGACCAAAATGTTTTTCTATTTTTGCTTTATTTTCATAAAGCTCATCAAAAATACGCTTATTCTCTCCTTTATCCCCACGGTCAATGTATAACTCCGCTCTTCCGTATGATTTTGCAACTGCAAAAACCAACCCGAGCCCTCGAACACCAGAGCCAGCACCTATCCAATGACATATACCAGGGTTAACATTTTGAAAAAAGTGGTGTCCTAAAACTCATTACAGGTAAAAGCTTACTCCAGAACTCCCTTCGAAAAACGTGGCGGGTCTTTTCCTTTGTTTGGGCAACAATATCGTCTTGTGCCTTCTCAGCCATCCCAATCATGTAATCTTCAGCATCTTGAGTCGGTATTATTTGTTCAATATTCAGGAATAATTCTTTACCCATTGAATAATGGTGTGGCTCGAAAGCACTGAAGTCTAACCTTGAAATTAAGCAACCATAGGACAGTTGAGGTAACTTCTTTTCTGAATTTTGCTGCAATTAAAATAATTCTTTGGGTAACGCCTTTATTCAAACCAATATCTTCATACTCTGCACCATCAAAAAATTCAGAGAGCTTTTCTTCTGACTTCTGGCCCAGCTCAGTTTTATCCAGATAATCTTGATAAATTCTTCGTATGTTTTCCTTGGACAAACCAGAACAATACGAAGCGTACTTTAATGCTTGCCATGTGACATCCCTGCCAGAATCATCAAGCTTGTTCTCAATAATGACCAATGCACCCTGCTTATCAAGCGCAAGAAGATCCAAACGCTCCTGGGTATCGTCAAACCCTGAGAATTCCTTTTGAATGATGAGAAGGTCTTCCCCCAATACAGAAACTTCATTTGCTATCCACTCTTGAAGGTTTTCACGTTCTTTAAACCCCAACTCTGTGAATGAGCGCTGTTTAATCTTTTCAATTCGATTGTTATTAGTATTAATACGATACATAAATTCCCTTTATTAAAAGCTAATCGAACACCGACATACTTCCCTCAACTGCCATACTCTCACAAGCAGCCCACATTTACTCTAGGGAAATCCCTACGCACCATTAAAGTCCGAAACCTGCCAAAAAAGCAGACAGTAGTTGTCTGTTTCTTTCGTACTCCGACTTCACACGCCGTATACACATTTCATCAATCAGCCTTTCAATATTTCGTTCTCCAGCAGCAAGCTGTGATATCAACGCGCTTGTATCTTCACCAACAATGCTACTGGCATGCTCACCCAACAAATGAGAAGCGCCCAAAGTCTGATCCCATTCATACATCTCCATAATTTGTTTATTTTCATATAGCGCATCATGTACAGCTGGAATTTCCTCATAGCTGACAAGAAGGTACGCAATATCTTGTGCATCTTTCCCTCGCTCTTCTCTTGCCCTATCCATCCAGGCAACCAGTTTAAGCAGCATCATTCCTGCTGGCGTTGCTACGGGAATACCAAGCTCAGGGCTTTCCTGAATGCGTACCCATTCCGCATTATTACAAGTCTCCTGGAACCCAAGCACATTCATAACCACATCACCCTTTGGTGGCCAGGCTATTGATGTTTCTCCATCTTCAAGCTGCCCAAAGGGCACAATATCAACTTCCATTTTTTCGGGGCTCAACAAGCGGTGTTGAATTTTTGTTGCACTAAACCCTTCCTCACAAAGCCTATCTTTAACGGAATTAAAGGCGCCCCAGTTTGGCACTTCAATAGCAAGATCCACATCTTTTGTAACACTTCGAAGTTTTGCACCATGGCCAAGGTGCAACACTAAATCACGAGCAGTGGCACCCACCACAACATAAGGTACTCCTAGCTCGGCAATGACACGGCCTACCGTTTCAAATATCGCGACGGTCTGTGGATCAATCTTCCCTGACAAATTGAGCAATGTGCTCATCATAAACCCTCTTCGCTACTTCCAAGTTTCTTGTCTCTCCCGTTGCCACCAAGTCAGCATAGACAAGCAGCGGATGTACTAATCCCTCTTCTCTATTGATATCCACAACGTCCAGCTCCTCCGGCCAAAAAGGCCGGTAAATCTGCACCGTACCGGCACCGTGGCCGGTCCATTCTGTTGCTTTTCGAAGTCGAGCACCTTGAAGGAAGCGGGTACGTGCATGCTCAGGAAGGTAAACAGTTACCACTTCGGGCTTGAGATAATTTGTGTATTTGGCGGCGGCGATTTCTCCACCCCAATAAGCATCGAATTCAGTGATCTCAACGTCTGTCCACCAGTACGGGTTATCTGCAAAAAATTCACCCACAAACTGTTTCGGCTTGAGTTTCTCAGGCCAAGCCTCCACCCAGCGGTCTAGTAGCTTCCTATATTGGGTAAGATGACGTCCTTTTTTACCGCCTGCATCACGAATGAAACCAGCGGCTTTAAGACCGTTGAGCACCCAACCCACCGTGCCGACCGCTACGCCTGCTTTTTCAGCAATCTCACGATAGGGTGCATTCACGAGTTTCGGATACAGAAGAAAGGTATAAACCACCATCAAGCCCTTAGGCTCAAATGCCCGCTTCGCCCCATCCTTGGTTGGCATGAAACCCTGCTCTTCTTGACGGTTACCAGTGACATAAACATACACAGGTGGCTGATCAATAAAGGCATTACCTGCTGTGTCGATAAACTGCACCCCTTGTTGGCGCAGCTTATCTGCCATCTTGGGATTAATGTAATCAGCAGCTAACAGCCCGCCTTCTGGCAACTGCTGAACCTGGTGAATCAGAGCACCGAGGTTGGCCTGTTGCGCCCACTTCTTTACCTCTACTGCCAGTTCTCGCCCGCCCGGATCAAGCCGAACAACAGCATCAACCCCCTGATCTTTAATGAACTCATCGTACTTCTCGACACACAAGCGCACCCCTGTCTCACGCCCTACCGCCTGGATAGCACGATCAAGAATGGCTTGGTCTCTGTGTGTGTCCCTGTACATAATGTACATTACTATAGCGTGTACATTAATAATGTACAGAATAATTAGGTGTACATTTTGCCTTATTCACCCAATGAGTTGATTGACTCGATAAATGAGACGAACAGCACGCTGTGGTGCAGCAAGCCTTATTGCACCACATCAGTAATGACGGCGGCTGGGATAAATTAAGTGTCAAAAAAGCGATCAATCCTAAGATTAACGTCAGGTTAGTCGAAATTCAGGGCTACGACAAACGTCGAATAAAGGTCTTCAACCCTCGTGATGAACAAGCGATTAAATCAAGAATTGAAACCCTAAAGAGGCAAATTAATATTATTGACAAGCGTTAGAAAGGTCTCGATAGCTCCAAGTTTGAGCTACACCAACTTTCTAAAGCGAGGCTTATTTTGGGAGAATTGTGGGACTCTCCTGTTTAACCGGCTCGTTCAAAGAATAGAACGAAGGACACAGACTGCGCAGGTAACACGAAAAGGGACTCTAACATCACGTAAAGCCTCCCTAAAGGTTAAGCTAACACCATGCGCACACGTTCCGCGCAAAACCCGCGCATTAGGATTTCAGAAAAGAAAAATGGGCTAGGATTTTCATCCTAACCCATTGATTTGAAATGGCGCGCCCGGAGAGATTCGAACTCCCGACCGCCTGGTTCGTAGCCAGGTACTCTATCCAACTGAGCTACGGGCGCGTAAAAACATTGACTAACGTCAAATGGTAGAGTCAAAAGAGCGGGGGAATATACCGACTCCCTCATCCAGTTGCAAGGAAACGGGTAGACTCGCTTATCCTTCCTCTGAAACCAACCCCCTTACCATTCACTTTAAATGGCGGAGAGCGAGGGATTCGAACCCTCGATGGGCGTTAACCCATACACCCTTAGCAGGGGCGCGCCTTCAGCCACTCGGCCAGCTCTCCCGGTCAACAACGCAATTATCTGCGAACGCGACAGGGCGCTATTCTCCCAGAATTGAGCGCAATAGAAAACCCACTCCGGTGACTCTTTCCGATGAAATAGCCAACTATTCAACCTTCGGCAATAACTTAGCCAACAGGCTGGCAAGCATGAAGTGGTATTTTGTCAAATGAACAACAAAAACAACAGGGGAGGTGCTGCAGTTTCAGCCACAAAATACTGCTAACACAACAGACGAATAGCAGGCAGGCGATCACCTGCTATAAAACCTCCCAGGAATCCGCGTTACGGTGCAGGCTCTTGCGGCGCTTTTTCATTCTGGATGCGTTCGTAAATTTCTTCACGATGCACGGATACTTCTTTAGGGGCATTAACCCCTATACGGACCTGGTTGCCTTTGACGCCCAGGACAGTTACGGTGACGTCATCTCCAATAATCAGGGATTCACCCACGCGTCGCGTCAAAATTAACATGCTTATCTCCTTGTTTACTTCAAACTCTCCATCACGCCCCTTTCGAGACACACTGAAGAAACCATCGGCATTTTTTGCCTAAACTACAGACTCGATTCGCACTTGCGTACATCAATCCACACCGTCCTTGTGCGAAACTGCATGCGCATTCGTTACTGCGACACTTCGATTGACTGCTCCAACCCAAAACCGCTGTGCAATGCCCGCACACCCAGCTCTAGATACTTTTCATCTACCACCACTGACACTTTGATCTCGGAGGTAGATATCATACGAATATTGATGCCTTCATTGGCCAGAATTTCAAACATCTGACTGGCAATACCTGCGTGTGAGCGCATTCCCACACCTACTAATGAAATCTTGACGATCTTGTCGTCAGCATTCACTTCACGTGCACCCAAGTCTTTGGCAACCTGTTCCAGCACGGTCTGCGCCCGCTGAAAATCATTGCGGTGCACGGTGAAAGTGAAATCCGTAGTGCCATCAGCACCCACGTTCTGGATAATCATATCCACTTCGATGTTTGCCGCACCCACCGGGCCCAAAATCTGGTACGCGACACCGGGATGATCCGGCACACCCTGCACCGTCAATTTGGCTTCGTCTTTATTAAACGCGATACCCGAAATCAATGCCTGTTCCATGCCTTCTCCCTCGTAACTGATCAGCGTCCCTGTTTGTTCAACGGCAACATCGCCAAAACTGGACAGCACCCGCAGCGGCACATTGTATTTACCCGCAAACTCCACGGCACGAATCTGTAACACCTTGGACCCCAGGCTGGCCATCTCCAGCATCTCTTCAAAAGTGATGCGATCCAGTCGTCGCGCCTTTGGCTCTATTCGCGGATCGGTGGTGTATACCCCATCCACGTCGGTGTAAATCTGGCATTCATCGGCCTTCAGTGCCGCAGCCAAAGCCACTGCCGTGGTATCCGAACCTCCACGCCCCAAAGTCGTGATATTGCCGTGTTCATCAACCCCCTGAAAACCAGCCACCACCACCACTTCATTAGCATCCAGCGCCTCACTCACCCGTTGCTGGTCGATATCAACAATGCGTGCTTTGTTGTGCGCGTCATCAGTGCGAATGCATACCTGCCCACCTGTAAACGAGCGTGCGGCGACACTCTTTTTTTTCAGCGCCATGGCCAACAGAGCAATCGTTACCTGTTCACCCGTCGACAACAGCACATCCAGTTCACGACCATCCGGCTGAGGCTGGATCGCCGTAGCAAGCTCCATCAAACGGTTTGTTTCACCACTCATAGCGGAAACAACAACCACTACTTTATGGCCTTGTTTGGCAAAGACTCTAATTTTTTCAGCGACACACTCAATGCGCTCTATCGAACCCACTGACGTTCCACCATACTTTTGAACAATCAGCGCCATGCTGACAGTCCATTACAAAGATGCAAATTCAACACTACTTTATACTCGCTCGAAAGACATTGTAGGATAATTCTTACACAATAGACAAGAAATTCATTTATGCGCACAGTACTGGTGCAATTATCAGGATTTTGTCGCGCAAATGCGACGCATCAATTTGCCGCTAACTGTGACCTCACCCAATCTGGTACAGCCTGTAGCGCCGCTTCCAAGCCCGATGGGTCTTTACCTCCCGCCATAGCCAGATCAGGACGGCCACCACCTTTCCCACCCACCTGCTGTGCAACACTATTGACTAGATCGCCCGCACGCACGCGCGCAGTTTCCGCCTTGGTCACACCGGCCACTAAACTTACTTTGTCGCCATCCACCGCCGCCAACACCACGACTGCCGCACCCAGTTTGTTTTTCAATTGATCCACGGTATCGCGCAGGGATTTGGCATCACCACCTTCCAGCTTCGCTGCCAATACCTTGATGCCATCGATTTCCACCGCCTGCGCGGCCAAATCACCACCCTGGCTGCTGGCCAATCTGGTTTTCAATTGTTCTAATTCTTTTTCCAGATGACGGCTGCGCTCAATGAGCTGCTGTGTTTTAGCCTGCACCGTGCCACTATCGGCTTTTAACAAGGCGGCAATTTGCGCTAGATTTTTTTCTGTCTCATCGATGTAACGCAACGCACCTTCACCCGCCACCGCCTCGATACGTCGCACACCTGCGGCCACACCTGCTTCGGAGGTAATTTTAAATAACCCAATATCGCCTGTGCGTTTTACATGCGTGCCACCACACAACTCCACAGAAAAACCCCCCATACTCAACACGCGCACTACATCACCATATTTTTCACCGAACAGCGCCATGGCCCCGGAAGCAACGGCTTCGTCCTGAGACATCAATTTTGTTTCCACCAGCAAGTTGATGCGAATTTCCTGATTCACCAAATTCTCAATCGCTGCTAACTGCTCCGCATTGATAGCTTCGAAATGAGAGAAGTCGAAGCGCAAGCGCTGCGCTTCCACCAGAGAGCCTTTTTGCTGCACATGCACACCCAACACCTGACGCAATGCGGCATGCAAAAGATGAGTGGCAGAATGATTGATCCTAATAGCAGAGCGATCTATGGCATTAACGCTCGAACACACGGCTGCACCAATTCCTAAACTGCCTTTCGCCATACTCCCCAATAAGACATTCGCATCACCAGCCTTTTGAGTATCAACAACAGTAAATTCAGCACCATCATTACCGCTCAGCTCACCACAATCGCCCACTTGTCCACCAGACTCTGCATAGAACGGCGTCTTATCCAGCACCACAATGCCTGATTCACCGCTAGCTAAAGAGGTAACAGGCTCGTTACTCATATTAAATAACCCTACAATCGTTGATTGAGCACTCAGGTATTCATAACCAATGAATTTGGATTCAACATTCACCACTAATTCATTGGTATATTCCTTGCTAAAATTACTCGCAGCGCGCGCGCGCTTACGCTGAGCGTCCATCGCTGCTTCGAAACCGGGCATATCTAAAATCAGCCCACGTTCGCGCGCGATATCTGCCGTGAGATCAACAGGAAAACCATAAGTGTCATAAAGCTTGAATACTATTTCGCCAACAATCTCTTTACCCGAAAGACCGGCCATCGCCTCTTCCAAAATGCCCATGCCATGATCCAGCGTTTCCGCAAAACGTTCTTCTTCCTGTTTCAGTACACGCTCCACTTGTGGCTGGGCTTTAACTAATTCTGGATAAGCCTCACCCATCACTTCGCACAACGTCGCTACCAGCTTGAAAAAAAACGGCTCGCGCAAGCCCAGTTTGTGACCGTGACGAATGGCGCGACGAATAATTCGCCGCAGCACATAACCGCGGCCTTCATTGGAGGGCACCACGCCGTCCACCACCAGAAAGACACAAGCACGAATATGGTCAGCAATGACTCGCAAGGAAGTATTATTATCGCTTTTTTTGCCAGCCAGTTTGGCGATAGCCGCAATGAGATACTGAAACAGGTCGATATCGTAATTATTATGAACACCCTGCAATACGGCAGCAAGGCGCTCCAGGCCCATGCCGGTATCGACAGAGGGGTGCGGCAACAGATTCATGTTACCTGAGGCATCGCGATCAAACTGCATGAACACGAGATTCCAGATTTCTATATAACGGTCACCGTCTTCTTCTGGTGTACCCGGCGGGCCACCAGCCACATCGGCCCCATGGTCATAAAAAATTTCCGAACAGGGCCCACAGGGACCAGTGTCACCCATGGACCAGAAATTATCACTTTCGTGTTTTTTGCCGCCAGGCTTGTCACCAATACGCGAGAAACGCGCGGGATCGACACCGATTTCATTCAGCCAGATATCGGCCGCTTCCTCGTCTTCAGAATAGATGGTAATCCACAGGCGATCCGCTGGCAGATTGACGACTTCGGTGAGAAATTTCCAGGCAAACTGAATAGCTTCACGTTTGAAGTAATCGCCAAAACTGAAATTGCCCAGCATCTCAAAAAAAGTGTGATGGCGGGCAGTGTAACCAACATTTTCCAGATCGTTGTGTTTGCCACCGGCGCGCACACAGCGTTGGGAACTGACTGCGCGTTTATAACTGCGCGTTTCCTGCCCGGTAAAGACTTCTTTGAATTGCACCATGCCTGCATTGGTAAATAACAGGGTGGCGTCGTTGGCGGGTACCAGAGGGCTGCTGGCCACCAGCTCATGGCCATGCTGGAGGAAATAATCCAAAAACAGTTTACGAATGTCTGCGCTTTTCATTGTGTCTGCCAATCTGCCCCAACAGCGCATCGTCATTATTGCGCTACCTAGTTATAGTTGTTCGCTGTTAAACATCATCCAGCACCCCCCTGATCTGCTCGGCGGTAAATCCCCGATACTGAAGAAAACGGGCCTGACGAGCCCGTTCTTTGAAGTCCTCCGGCAGCGCATTCCCAAAGCGTTTGCAACGCACCTGTGCGGCACACTCAAGCCACTGAGAATCCCCGATATCGAGGTAAGCGGCCTGTATTTTCTCATTCACGCCGCGTTCGCGCAATTCCGACTGAATGCGTCGGGGGCCACGGCCATTATTGCGACGATAACGCACAAAAGCTTCGGTGAAACGCGCATCGCTCACCAATCCTTCTCCTGCCAGCCGCTCAACCACCTCGGCCACAATATCCGCACCCACATCGTCATTTTTGATATTCAGCTTTCTCTGCAATTCAGCCACTGTATGCTCACGACGCATCAACAGATCCATGGCCCTTTTACGCACCTTACTGTGAACAGTGGGACTCGACGCCTCAAGCGTAGCTGTTGCCACACCTTCCACCTGTCCTCGGCTCATCACTTTCAGGCTTCGGCTTCAACGCTTTCATCAGTGGCCTTGTCTGTCACAGACGGTAGTAATTTGGCACGCACCTGGGTTTCTATTTCCTCCGCAATATGTGGGTTTTCTTTCAAGTAACCACGCACATTATCTTTGCCCTGACCAATACGGTCACCATTGTAGCTATACCACGCACCGCTTTTGTCGATGATGCCCTCCTGCACACCGAGGGTAATGATCTCACCTTCGCGGGAAATACCTTCACCGTAGAGAATATCGAACTCGACCTTTTTAAACGGTGGCGCCACTTTGTTTTTCACCACTTTGACGCGGGTCTCGTTGCCCAGGATTTCATCGCCTTTTTTCACTGCGCCAATACGACGAATATCCAAACGCACCGAGGAATAAAATTTCAACGCATTGCCGCCAGTGGTGGTCTCAGGATTACCGAACATCACGCCGATCTTCATACGGATCTGGTTGATAAAAATTACCAGCGTATTAGATCGTTTGATATTGGCAGTAAGTTTACGCAGGGCCTGCGACATCAGTCGCGCTTGCAAACCAACATGATGGTCACCCATATCCCCTTCGATTTCAGCTTTCGGCGTCAGTGCTGCCACGGAATCGACCACGACCACGTCCACTGCACCGGAGCGCACCAGCATGTCGGTGATTTCCAGCGCTTGTTCACCAGTATCCGGTTGCGAAACCAGCAACTCGTCCACATCCACGCCCAGCTTGCCAGCATAACTTGGATCCAAAGCATGCTCAGCATCCACAAAGGCTGCTGTGCCTCCCTGTTTTTGGATTTCCGCTACCACATGCAAGGTCAATGTGGTTTTACCGGAGGATTCCGGCCCGTAAACTTCCACTATCCTGCCTTTGGGCAAACCACCGATACCCAACGCCAAGTCCAGGCCCAACGAACCTGTGGATACTACCTCAATGTCAGGATTCGCACCGGCATCACCCATGCGCATGACCGAACCCTTACCAAACTGCTTTTCAATTTGCCCCAGCGCCGCACTGAGCGCCTTTTGTTTGTCATTTGCCGCCATGATTCTCTTCTCCCGGTTAATTGCCTGCAAGGTTGATAAGCTTTGCATCTAATTTAGGGCAGACTGTAGTCTTTACATTTTACACTGTCAATATTTTTTATCACCTATATAATATTTACTATGTAATAAATTTTATCAGGACGAATCACTTAATCCTCGATATACTCTCCAAGGTTTACCGGAATATAACAAAAGGCAGTAATTTCAATGGCCAAAATGCTGAACGACATCAAATGGAGCACCCGGCAACGACTCCAACACATCGAACTGATGGCCTACTACACGGGGATCATCACCCGTAGCGACCTCGCCCGCGCGTTTGCCATCTCTGATGCAGCCGCCACCAAAGACCTCAAACTCTACAATGAACTGACACCGGATAACCTGATCTACCGTCATAATGTGTTTGGCTTTGTGCCCAGCGATAGTTTTCAGCCACAATTCAGCACACTGACCCCCGCCGAAGTGCTGCCGGTAATCGCCGCCAATCTGGCCGCAGTCGGTGGCCCCTACGGCAATCAACCACTGTACGGCATTCCTGTCGAATCTCTGCCTTTGCCCGCCCGCCTGCCGGAACGCGCAGTACTGGCGCAAATCCTTCGCGCCATCAAACAGGGTCGCAAGTTAGCAGTGAGTTACCACTCACTTTCAGACCGAGAGACTCCGCAAGAGCGTGTACTCGAACCCCACGCGCTGGCAAACACCGGCCTGCGCTGGCATTTACGCGCCTACAATGAAGAGACTTATGATTTTCGGGATTTTGTATTGTCACGTTTTACGGCAGCGCAAATGCTGGCCGAAACAGCCGAGTCCAGCACCCAGTACGACGATGACTGGAGCGAAATTGTTATCCTTCAACTCAGCCCCCACCCACAGCTCAGCGCGCAAAAACGTACTCGACTGCTTATCGATTATCAAAATGAAAATGGCCTGATCGAAGTGCCGGTACGTCGCGCCCTCATTGGTTATCTGCTGCAACACTTGGCAGTAGATACCACAGCAGATCACCGCATGAACCCCAACGCTCATCAGTTAATTGTGCTCAATCGGAACGAAATCGAACCCTTTGCAGGCTGGGCGTTTGCCTAAGGACAGGTTCCTAGCTTTTAGCGTGCTCATTGCACAATTCCAACACGCCCCGCAAGGCATACTCCACCGCTTTTGCTCGCACGACAGCACGATCACCGCTGAAATACTCAGTACGCACCACCGGCATAATTCCCTCTACCTGCCAAGCCAGACACACCATGCCCACAGGCTTGTCCGACGTACCGCCCGTAGGTCCGGCGATACCACTCACCGCCACCGCAACTTGTGCATTACTGTGAACCAACACACCTGCTACCATTTCGGCCACCGTAGCCTCACTCACCGCACCGTACTTCGCTAACGTTTCATCACACACTCCAAGCATGTCCTGTTTGGCCTGATTGGAATAGCTGACAAAACCTCGCTCGAAGTATTGTGAGCTGCCAGGGATATCAGTGAGCACGGCAGCAATGCCTCCCCCCGTGCAGGATTCAGCAGTAGCCAACAACCAGCCGCGAGCCAACAGGGCGTCAGCGACTTGTTGCGCCAGAATATGGGTTTGGGAACACATCAAGGAAGCCTAACGCATGCATCTCGCAAGATCATCAAGCCTGGAAGAATATACACCATGCAACGTAAGCTAATACAACTACGGCAGCAAGTGGGTATTTTCCTTATCATCAACATCAACATCAACATCGAAACCAGACATTTCGATAAAATCCCGACCTTTATGTTTGGCTGCGCATAACGCGGAATCCGCACGCTCAACCAATCGGCTCATTGTCTCACCTGCCTGAAACTGTGCCACACCAGCAGAAAAGGTGGGTAGCTCCACTGCATCGATACCGCGAACCTGTATCACTTCACCTAATCGACGACGCACTTTTTGCAGCGCGCACATCACGCCTTCTTGTGTGGTATTAGGCAGTAACACGGCAAATTCTTCGCTGCCATAACGCGCCACCAGATCATGATGGCGAAAAATGGAAAGCACATCTTCAGCATAACAGCGCAGCACTTCGTTACCCATCCCATGCCCGCTAAGATCGTTAATGTTTTTGAAATGATCCAGATCCATCAGCACCAAACTCAAAGGAAAGCCGTGGCGTTGCACGCGACTCACCTCATCTTCCAAACGACGCATAAAAGCGCGGCGATTCGGTAAGCGCGTAAGCTCATCAGTCAAGCTCAGCAAACGCACACGATCCAGCTCTTCGCCAAGCCGCAAATTGTCATCTTCGATAATGCTGAGATATTCCCGCGCACGGGTAAATTTGTCATCCAGCGCCTGTTGCCCCGAGATCATTTTCTCCAGGGCCTGAGTCAACTCATGACGCCGCACATCAAGATCATCAACAGTGGCTTCCTGCTGCAAGACAGTCAGCGTATCAGTGAGCAATCCACCAAAAGCCTCGCCTTCAGATACTGCCTCACCCATTTGTGCGACAAAATCCGCATGCAGTTTTTGCATCTCTTCGCGCTTCTTGTCGAGGTGCTCGCGATATACCATGTTGACCTTAAGCTCGGCAACCGGCTCCTTGCTTTGAGCTGGCTCTTCGTTTGCTGCACGTCCTTCGCTACGCTTTTCCTGCTGCATCTGGGATGCGGATGATGGAATTGGGGTCGTTAATGGTGGTTGTGACTGTGCTTGCGGCTGCCCTCCAAAACGCTCAACTACCGGGCTGAGCGCCCGCGCCAGATCACGACCACGGAAACTGCCCGACCTTGCCAGCTCGTCAGCAATGGCTTCTACGGAACGACTTAATGCGCTCAATTCGGAAGCGGACAACGGTGGAATCAGGCGCAGCTGTACCAGTCGCAAGTGCGTATGCAGGGGCAAATCTGCCGGTATCAACGAGATACAGGCTTCCATCATCATCTCCAGAAAACTAGCGTAGGCTTCTTCCGTTTTGCGATGGTCGGCAGACACCGCGAGCAGCATCTGTTCAATGTGCCCATGAATAATTGCCCCCGAGGACGATACTTTCATATCCTCCAAAAGCCCCAGCACTTTATAAAGCACAGGTGATTCCTGAATATCCCTTTTATTACTGCTCATTACTACACCTCTGTACATCAATCGTACACGACGACGTTCCATTTATGATTCAAACTTACCTTATAACCCGTAGCGGCTGAGATTTAGGCTTTTTGGCGATATTCCGCCCGCCTTTGGTCTGCATGACGCACACTAAACGCCTAAACCTCAAACACCACAGATACATACTCTGCGCAATACACACTTTCCCGGAACCTGCCAAACTTAGGGGGTGCTCCTAATTAACAAAACCGTACTGCCGGGTCTCTGTTTTGTCTGACAAGACAGCACGAGCGCGGCGTGGTTATTCCACACAAGCGACTGATAACGCTGCCATGCGAAAACAGAACCCCGACCCTTCGGGTTACCGCCCGGAAAAACGCCATGCTGCGTTGTTCGTCGTTCATTTGCAATAAGCAAACCTCTCCCCCCACATCTAGCCTGGCGATTTTTCAGGCACAACTGTAGGCCTTCCTTGTTAATTGAGAACGCCCCTAGGCGATCGCAACAGGACAGGAGAAAGCCATTCGGAGTCCACTTTTTGATCGTTGCAAGGCGGACATTGAACATAATTCGACGAAAATAATCGAACAAATGAACTAAAACGAATTTTTCACAAAAGATTCCCACGTCCGACAAACTCGTGGCTGCACCTGCTTTTTTATTATGACTTAATTGCGGTGCTTCGTAGCAACCCACCCCAAAATAACGAGCTGCGGTGAGCGCCAAACGTGTAAGATAGCATAAGAGTTGAGTGAAAGTAGTATTTATTTTAACGTATCTGCCAGTTGGTAAGCGCGGTTAAATATACTGGTTTTATTGTGAAAGCTACCGGCTTGTGACATAACTTCTTAATGAGCATGGAAGGACACAACCACTCCTAAATTTGAGGTATTTAATGTGAATATTACCAAAAGCACACAACGCATCGCCATCAGTAATTTGCTACTCATATTTGTTTCCATAACCTGTTTTTCGCCCGTAGCTCAAGCAGCAATGATCGGCACAGGACAGATGATGGACCACAATCAAGCACAGCAAGAGCGGGCCCACGTGAAAACCTTGTTGAATCGTGCTGAACTGGCCGCGCAACTAAAAAATGCCGGTGTAGACCCCACGCAATTACAGGCTCGCGTTGATGCGCTTACTGACGAAGAAGTGGCTCTGTTAGCCAATCAGCTGGATCAACTTCCTGCGGGTAGCGGCATCCTTGGTACTGCCGTGTTTATTTTTCTGGTATTGCTGGCAACGGATATTCTGGGTTACACCGCAGTTTTTCCATTTGTGAAAAAAACCGTTGACCTCAACTAAGATCGGCCACTTTCATTCAAAAATGCTGGCACAAAAAGCAGTGCAAAAAATTGTACTGCTCGCCATTTTGCTCCTGATCAATGCTTGTGCTAGCGCCCCACAGACACAACGACTGCTCGCAATACCCAACAGCTTTCCCGACAAAACCGAACTCAGCCACACCCCTTTTTTTCCACAACAGCATTACCAGTGCGGCCCGGCGGCGCTAGCCACCATCCTCAAACATTCCGGCGTCAATGTTGACAGCAACGCACTCGTCGATGAGATCTACCTGCCCTCCCGCCTAGGTTCTTTGCAACTCGAAATCCTTGCCAGTACCCGTCGCCATGGCCGCCTGCCCTATCGTATTGCACCTGACATGCACACACTGCTCAGCGAAGTCGTCGCTGGCAACCCAGTACTGGTTCTGCAAAACTTGGGGCTCAGTTGGACGCCACAATGGCACTACGCCGTAGTAATCGGTTTTGATTTAAACAAACGCGACATCATCTTGCGCTCCGGCACGAATGCGCGCCACGTAACCAGCATGGACACCTTCGAACTCACTTGGGCACGGAGCCAGTATTGGGGCATAGTGGTCACGCCGCCGGACAAACTACCAAGCACAGCAACCGCCGAGCAGTATCTGCGCACAATAATCGCACTGGAAAATATTTCTACAGACAAACAGCAGTGGCACAGAATTCATCGCGCCTATAGCAATGCACAGTCACGCTGGCCACACAACCTCATCGTACAAATGGGACTAGGCAACAGCGCCTATCAGTTGGGCGAACTGAACACTGCGGAACGAGCCTTCCGTAATGCCGTGCGTGACCATCCCGATGCGGGTGCGGCACGCAACAATCTGGCACAGGTATTACTGAAACAGGGAAAACTCAACGAAGCGGAAAAACAAGCACGACGCGCCATAGCGCTAGCCGGGCCTTATCTGGAAAGTTATCGCGCCACACTGGCAGAAATCCGGCAGGCAAAAAACATTACGCCATAAGAGACGTTAACGGTTGTTGGAAATCATAATCTGGCAGACTTAATCGCAAATACCTACTAGCAGTTTTCTATTAAACCACTACTTTTCGTTAGACCGTCTGTCGCCTAAGTTCTACCATTCATCACTAAACCCCTCGTCCTGAGAAGCACAGTGAGTATACTCCCGCCCATGAACAGACAGAATGGATTCTCGCTGATCGAAGCTATGGTCACCATGGGCATTGCAGCTATTGTGCTTTCTATGGGTGTCCCCGCATTTCAGTCATATTCCCAAAATAGTCGCCAAACTATCGCCATTAACGAACTGGCCACCGCGTTGCAATTAGCGCGCAACAGCGCTGTTGCGCGTCGACAGCCCGTCACTTTGTGCAAAAGTCCTAACGGCATCAACTGCGTCACTGGTGGTGCTTCCGGCGACTGGTCACAGGGCTGGATGATGTTCACTAATCCCAATGACATTGATGGCACCGCAGGTCTCACTCCTGGTACGGAAGCACTGTTACGCGTCCATGGCGCCTTGCAAGGTAACGCTACACTCGTGGGCACGGGCCCAGTGGTACACCAAATTACCTTCATGCCCCAAGGCAGAATCAATAACGGTTTCGGCGGCACCATTACTCACTGTGACTCGCGCGGCAACACGGCCGCTACCGCACTGGTTATTTCTATCGGTGGCCAAGTACGTCAAGCCAAGGATACGAATGGCGATGGTATTGTCGAAAATGGCGGCGGAGCCCCTGTCCCGTGCCCGGCGTAGCCCTGCTCAACACTGCAACCCGCAGACCGCGCATCCACGCCCTGCACCGATGCAACAGTGGCTTCACCCTCATAGAGGTGCTGGTCACTATCGTAGTGGTCTCCGTCGGTCTGCTAGGGCTGGCCGGGCTGCAAATCGATAGTCTGCGCGCCAATATGAATTCCGAGACACGTAGCAAGGCAACCTTGCTCGCAAACGACATCGTAGAACGCATGCGTGCCAACCTTTCAGGCGTCAATGCCAACGCTTACAGCAACATCACGGTTAATCCTGCACAGTGCGTTGCACCTGCAAGGCTTTGCGGCAATACCAGCACCGGTACTGCTGTCAATTGCACAGCCCCCGAAATGGCAGCCTTCGATACCTGGGTGTGGGGCTGCGGTACAGCAGCTGCCAGCGTCCAGAAAAGCGGGGTAACCAACCAGCTACCTAACGGTACAGCCAGTGTGACCTGTAATGACGCCCCGTGTTTACCAGGTTCAGCACACACTGTGACAGTGAGTTGGAGTGAACTCAGCCCTACGGATGGTGCAACCTTGCCACAAACCATCCGATTGATAGTTGTGCCCTGAATCTGAGCGCCTCAACATGAAAGAAATGGACTTCAAACATAAACAACGCGGCTTCACTTTGATAGAAATCACGATAGCCATCACCATTGGTTTGCTGATGCTGGCGGGCATTCTGCAAATTAGCCAAGCCAATAAAGAATCCAATCGTTTGCAGCGCAATATGGGTTTTGTGCAGGAAAATATGCGTATCGCCATGGAATTACTGGCCTGGGATATTCGCATGGCCGGTTTTAATAATAACCTGACCGGTCCCCTTTCCACGCCCCAGCCTCTCTTCATTGACGTAGTCGCTCCCACACCTGATGTTCCCTTATCTTCCGACATTCCTCGCACCAGAACAGCCGATGGTGGTGGTGCTGATAACGACCAGATCAGCCTGACTTACGGATCCGATACAGACTGCCTTGGCCAGAACACTCCTGTCCCCGCTACAGGCAATCGAGTTGCCACGAATCACTATTTCATCGCCAATCAACGCCTGATGTGCCGTGGTAATATCGGTGGAGCACAACCACTGGTAGACAATGTAGAAAATCTGCAAATCCTCTACGGTGAAAACACTGACGGCGACCCACTTTCTGCCAACCGTTACGTGCGTGCAGATCAGGTTGATGACATGGCCAACGTGGTCAGTGTACGCATCGGCATGCGTTTTATCAGTCGCGAGGCTGTGCGTTCCACCATTGATGCTGGCTCTTACGCCTTGCTGGATGCTGCGCCTTTTGTTCCCGGTGATCGCTTCCTGCGCCGAGAGGTTACGACCACTATTTCCTTACGTAATCATTTGTGAAAACAGGATCACACCATGTACACACCACATAACATAAAAACCCGACAGCACGGCACCGTACTCGTAATAAGTCTGCTCGTCCTACTGGTGCTCACCCTCGTCGGTGTCAGTAGCCTGGATGGCTCGCTCATGGAAGAAAAAATGGCCTCCAATTCACAAATCGCCACCACGACTTTTCAACAAGCAGAATCATCAATACGCGAAGCTTACTTTACCGAGCTCGCAAATCCCCACGGGGCAGTGAGGAAAGATCGCAGCAACGCTCCTCTCGTTCAGCGCGACCGTACTGTCCAAATTGATGACGTCACCATCGCCATCGCCAGCACCAGTGAACATAAATACGACCCTGACGCTCCTGATGTTGCTATGACAAATAGCAGCGGCAACATCTTTGTGGCGCGCACCTTCGAGATTGAAGGCACCGCCCAACTGGGTGCTATTCGTAGCGTCAATATCCAGGGTTACCGCGTGTTGAACGTAATGCCAAGCCGCTAAGCGCACTACACAACAACCACCGGCTGAGAAACCAGAGGATCGTTGCAGAACAACGGTGGGTTTCCTGCCCAAGCACATAACCATAGGCAGACAAAATGAAAATGAAAATCAAACGCCATCTCTTCGCACTGTGCGCCAGCATGCTGTATGTATTAGCTGCTGGTCACCCCGTATTAGCGGATGATACTGAAGTACTTGTCGGCCCTGGCGGCCTAGCCAACATGAAACCCAATGTGCTGTTTATCCTGGATACCTCCAGTAGTATGGCATGGAGTGTAGATGCATACGATGCAAGCTCACCGGTAACAGGCCCTTCACGCCTGTCCATCCTGAAAGAAGTGTTTCGCGAACTGATGGAAGACGGATCCTACCAAGGAATAAATGTCGCCATCATGCGTTTCGCCAGCAATGGTCGTGGTGGTTATTTTGTTTCTCCCATGCAGGAACTCAACAACGATACCCGAGAAGATATCATTCTCGCATCCAGGAGGCTGAGTGCTGATGGTGACACACCCTTATCCGAAACACTCTACGAAGCCGCACGTTTCTGGGGTGGAAAGAGTGTTGGCCATGGTCGCACCGCCCCTGGCATCAACCATCCAGATGTACTCGGCAACAACAGTCGTTATATCAGTCCCATCAACAACAACGAATGCCAGAAAAACTACACCATCCTGCTCACCGACGGCCAACCACATCGAGATAATCAGGCCGATGAGGACATCCATAAGTATTTCCTCAACGGCGCACAATGTGATGGCCCTCTCGACGGTGACGACAATGACGGTGACGGTTTCAACGACGGTGACGGCCGCTGTCTGGATGACATTGCCAACTACCTGAACACAGTAGACCAAGCCGACAGTATCCCCGATACACAAACGGTACAAACCTATGTCATTGGCTTCACCGTAAAGAATGAGCTGCTAAAGCAAACAGCCAACGTGGGTGGAGGTACCCACATTTTTGCCAAAGACCAAGATGGATTAAAGACGGCTTTCACCTCCATCCTCAACATCATCACCAACTCCAACGACAACTTCTCCCCTCCAGCATTAGCTGCCAATACCTTCAACGGTGTCTCGCATGTAAACAGACTGTACTACTCGCTGTTTGAACCCGCCGCAACATCCAAGTGGCATGGCAATGTCAAACCTTACAAGCTCAACGATGCCTATCAATTAGTTGATGCTGCTACTCCCGAACGCCCTGTTGTTAACGAACACGGCATGTTTTTGGAAAGTTCACGCAGTTTTTGGTCCAACATAGACGATGGCGCTAATATCGTTACCGGCGGAGCCAATGACCGCTTACCTGACGCAGATGACCGCAATCTGTACACTTATACAGGTGATTATGATGATGACGAAACAAACCCGAGCCTCAATGCTTCCATCAGTACTGACGCCAACGCATTGGAAAATACCGAAACGAGTCAATTGACAGCGGATATGCTGAATATCAGCATCGCGAGTAAGAGCAGCAAAAAAAATGGCAAAAAAGTCAACACCAAAAAAATCAATGCCGAATTTACCCGTGTGCTCAATATCATCCGCGATGCCAAACTTGGCGCACCATTGCATTCACAACCCGTGCTGGTCACTTACGGGGGCGATAATGCAGAGAGTGCTGACCGAACCCTGTTCGTTGCCACCAATGACGGCTTCCTGCATGCGCTTAATGCTAGTCCCGGTGACGAAGGCAGCACAGAAGGTGGTAAGGAGTTGTTTGCCTTCATTCCCAAAGAACTGTTACCTAACCTGCCAAAACTGGTCAATAATACCGGCTCTATCGTTTACGGCTTGGATGGCGATATTTCGGCCTGGGTCAAAGAAAGCGATGACCCAGACTCTACTATTGAACCCGGTGACAACGATCACGTTTATATTTACGTCGGCATGCGTCGCGGTGGCAGCAACTACTACGCGTTAGATGTCACTACCCGCACTGAACCCATCCTGAAATGGGTTATCCGAGGCGGCCCCGGTGGCACACCAGGCTTTGAAGAGCTGGGCCAAAGCTGGTCAAAACCCACGTTGGCATCCATCAAAGATGGAAACGACAGCACGAAAAAAGTACTGATTTTTGGGGGTGGTTATGACACAGCACAGGATGATAACCCGCTGAATGCCGATGCTCATGATAACAATGATGACACTATCGGCCGTGCTATTTTCATCGTTGATGCTGATACCGGCGAACGCTTATGGTGGGCCGGACCAACGGGCAGCAACGCCAACCTGAAACTGGAGAAAATGACTCACAGTATCCCCTCTGATATACGCCTGATGGACAGCGACTACGATGGCCACACAGACCGTTTGTATGTCGGCGATATGCGCGGACAGATTTTTCGCATTGATCTCACACCCACGCTCACAAACAGTACGGGCGTATTGCTGGCCAGCCTCAGCGGTGCTACCGAAGCTGATAACCGTCGTTTCTATTATGCACCAGACGTGGTTCTCACTCAGCGCCGTGGTACATCCCCCTATGTTTCCATCAACATAGGTTCCGGTTACCGGGCACACCCGCTAAACCCACTGCTTAAAGATGGCACTGCGGCTCATCGTGTGAATGATCGTTTTTATTCATTGCGTGACCCCTACGTGACAGGCCCCATTCCAACAGATGTAACCATTATACCTATCAGTGACGGCAGTGATGGCAGTGATAACACCTTATTCGATGCTACTGACAGCCTGGTCACCAGTAATGATGATGTCAACAATTTAGCTGCCGCCACTGGCTGGTACATCACTCTCGGTAACGGCAACGGTGAAAAAGTGCTGGCTCCTTCCATAACCGTTAATGGAGAAATTCTCTTCACCACTTACACGCCTCCAGAATTCGTCGAACAAAGTGAGTGCGCACCACCTCCTGGCGAGGGTAGCCTCTATCGCGTCAGTCTGTTTGATGCCACACCCACGCGTAATAACGCCGAAACAGGCTACTCTGGATCGCCAACTGCTCTGACGTTAGACGATCGCACCAGACCCACAAGTTCCCCAGGCATACCACTAAGCCCCACCATCATCTTTCGCGAAACCGACAATGGCAATGTCGAAATAGTTAACTGCATAGACACTGAATGTGAAGGAATGAGTAATCCTGACCCGATACAGGAAACCTACTGGCGGGATGGGACATAAGCACAAAAAAACCTCCCGTCATTTCAGCTTGTATCGAATGATGGGAGGAATATTTTTTCTATGGCATCCTCCAGATCAATGAAAATTTTCGCATAGTGGTCTTCGCCACACATTGGCATACCACCATGGCGGGCACGATAATAATCAACACGCCCGTCTCCACATTGACAGTAAACCGCACTCTCTCCAAGCCCTTGAGCGCCTCGTAAACCTCACCCATCACCTTGAGCTTTGCTTTTCACCAGCAAAGACAGACTTCCAGCTACGTATTGCTCGTAGCAATTGATATTCAAGTGTTAAATATGCGTCATATTCATTTCATAGCGGCAAAAGCAGGCATTCTTAGGAGGAGAAAAGATGCTGCGATAACATGAAAAGAGCGTGCAATGAATACCTAAATATCAATCTGCTTTCCAAAATGTGCGGTAACGGTTCAGGATGCTCACTTGTTTTGGGTTACCATGAGCCTGATGAGGCATCACAAATAAATAAAGATTAAATAAAATAAATATCATGCTACAAGCCCAACACACCATCGCCAGCCCGACTGCGCTGTTAAAAATCATCCAACGCCACTATCCTGGCATTGGAGCCAGCGACTGCCAGTTACTGGCTCTCGGCTGCAATGATAATTTCCGCATAAAGGGCAAGCGACAGGACTTTGCTTTTCGCCTATACCGTTACAACTGGTGGCCTGAAACCGATGTGGATGAAGAACTGCGCTTCCTTGAAGCTATGCATCGTCGCAAGCTCAATGTATGCAAACCCGTTCGGGCTGGAAACAAGCAACGTTATATCTCAGTAATGACCGCAGAAGGTAAGCGCTATGGCGCCCTGTTTGCCTTCATTCCCGGTCACCCACTGGGTCATAACTTTGGAAAGCGCAATAACAATATGAACCGCCTTGGTGAAATGATCGCCCAGGTCCACACAATCGCTGACGGATTAAAACAGCCTGTACAACGTTGGACCATGGGTTTTGATGCCATTGTCACGCAATTCCTTGATAGTGCACCATCCGTGCTTGGCCATCGTGAAAAAGATCTTTCTTATCTTCACAAACTTGCCTCGCGGCTTGAAGGAACGATCGTTGATCAACCCGAAGGCGCATTGGGCTTCGGATTATGTCATGGTGATTTACATACCCATAACGTCATGTTGCAGCCTGACGGCGATCTGGCGATTTTCGACTTCGACTGGTGCGGCTACAGTTGGCGAGCCTACGATCTTGCCACTGTCTGGTGGTCTTTACCACGTAACGACAAAAGTAATGCACCATGGCGTGCTTTTTTACGCGGCTACAGCCAGCAGAATAAACTCTCCCGACAGGAGCAGAAACTCATGCCCTGGTTCGTCATTTTGCGTGAATTTGAGTTGCTGAATTTTCATCTGTCCATGCGTAAGCACGTCGGAACCGCGTGGCTAAACGACAACTATTATGATCACCATATCGGCTTCTTCAAGAATTGGACAAAATAACATCTGGAAAAATTGTGATAAAAAAATTAATCAGGCTTGGTTGACAATTCCATCTCGCTGACAACGGCCTTCCTCTTCTGGCCATAAGATTGACAGTGTTACCATTCAGTGACAAAGCTACACATAGGTCCACTTTGCTTCTGGAGACATTGTTAAACAAACCGGCTTGAAATCAGCCAAACCGCACTCACTCAATCAGAGTAATTATCACATGCTAAACGCCATCCACCACACCCTATTCGCTCAATGGATTGGCTATATCGATTACCCCCTAGCAAGAAACTATTTCGGAACAACTATCCTCAATCCCAGTGACTGCCAAGCCTGCATGCCAGGATACATTGCGTCGTTTCATCAGTCTCCTTATCAACGGTTTGCCGACGAAAATTAATATAAATCAAATACATCAAATCTATTGATCAAGCCTTCTCTCTAATTTATGGTCGGGTATATACCTAGCGGTAATTGAGGAAAACCAGCAAACATTCATCATTAGCAATACAATACATAGAAGTTACGAATTTCTGTTACTGATCATAGCCCTGTATCCTTCAGTTGAATGGTGTTTTTTTAACCTTGGAAACTTTTGAAAAACCTTGGCGAAAGCCGTTTTCGCTTAATCATTTATTCAGCAGCTGAATTAATATAGATACTTAAACCATGCACCGACAAGAACTTTTGCAATTATTAGCAGATTACAAAACCCCTCATATGGAAGAAGCCGCGATGGTCAATCGCACTCGCCATTTCATCGCACAACATAGCAATTGCTTTGACCGCCGGTTGGCATCAGGCCACGTCACAGGCTCTGCCTGGGTAATCAACCCAGCTTGCAGCCATGTGCTAATGCTGCATCACCGCAAATTAGACCTCTGGCTACAACCTGGTGGCCACGCCGACGGTGACACAGATATCATTCGAGTGGCATTGAAAGAGACTGCGGAAGAGTCCGGCATTGATATTCAACAGATCAAGTTACTCAGCGAAAGTATATTTGATGTAGACGTGCACACAGTTCATGACAGTACCCATGATTTTCGTCATGAGCATTTTGATATCCGTTTTTTACTGGAGATTGATGATAGCTTGCCAATACCTGGGAACGATGAGTCCCATGAAATTGGTTGGGTACCGCTGAATCAAGTCTCGCACTTCAACAACGCGATCTCTCTTCGTCGCATGGTGCAAAAGACCCGGGAATTAGTCGCGTAAATATACCCATGGCGTTTGATATTTAGGAATGGAATGAAGAGGGCATGCAATAACACCTAAATCTCAATCGCCGCAGGTATATACGGGCATAGATGCCATTCTCTTACGAAGAAGGGATCACCCCTGAAAGATTTTTCACCGCATGTATGGCCGCTTGAGCAGCCGCATCAATATCAGCCTCACTGCCCGACAGAGTAAGCCTCCCAAAAGCGCCAACTGCCCGGGCATCGACCAAGGTGATGCTAGCCGCTTTTTCTGCCTCGTTGGCCGCATATACAATGTAACCAGCAGGTTCTGTTTCAAGAATAAATAAACTCTGACCTGGCAGTATCATCGAGCCCTTGCGATCTTGACGATTGATCAATACAGCATGATCAGGAGTAATTGCGCGGACAGTTTCACTCCAAGCGATGCGGCATTTTTGCCGAGCATCCTCATGGGTATTTAAAATATTGAGCACCGAACGACCTGCTTCGATCACATCGCTTTGGTCTCGTTGATGAAATACCATAGAGCCAAATGCCCGTTCCACCACCTGCTGCCCTAAATGGACACGGGTCGCTTTGAGCGCAACATCAGTCAGCCGATGAACAGCCATCCCCGGCGCCACTTCCATCCATAGACAAGCATCGCCAGGCACCGGCAAAAACCCCTGAGACACTGTCCCCAAATAAGTAGCCAGTTGAGGTTGCAAAGAATCAATGAACACATAGGTTCGCAACTTAATCATATAGTCTTACCACCAGTTACAAGCCTTTATATTCAATCCACATTCCCCTGACACAGCATTAACCGGAGAGCTTATGCTTATCGCGTTTGACTTGATGGCGCTGAGAAAACTTGGCATACAAACTCCGCATCCGTTCACTAATAACCGGCTCACTCGCACGAGCAAACTCAAGAAATGCCTGCGCAATCAGTGACAGCACTTTATCCTTGGAATGGACTAGATACCACTTGCGCTCAATCGGAAAACCTTCTACATCAAGTACATCGACAGGCCCATTGTCCCCTTCCAAGACCAAAGTATGCAGTGATAATACCGCCACACCTAAACCGCCCACCACGGCATGCTTAATCGCTTCATTACTGCCCAACTCCATACGCACCTTTGGTTTCAAGCCGTGGCTAGCAAAGAGTCTCATGGTCGTGTCACGGATACCTGATCCTATCTCTCGCGAAATAAGCGGCTCTTCCGACAACCGTTGAAGCGAGATATGTGACTCCAAGCACAGAGGATGATTCACCCCCGCCATAACGACCAATGGGTTAGGTGCAAAAGGATACACTTTGAGATTCAATGACTTTTCTGGTGGTTGTCCCAATATATAGATGTCATCCTCATTGTTCTGCACACGTTCGAGAATGCGCTCCCGGTTGGTCACTTTTAGAGACACATCCACACCCGGAAACTGACGACAAAAATCCCCTAATATTTCCGGTGCAAAATATTTGGCTGTAGTGATGACTCCCAAGCGCAAACGGCCACGGCGCAATCCTTTTAATTCCGCTATGAAGGTATCCAGATCCGCCATGGTGTCAAAAATTTTGCGGATAGCCCGATATAACGCCTCACCAGCCTCGGTTGGCTTTAACTTGCGGCTAGACTGGTCGAGCAGCGGCAAGTCCAATGCATCCGCCAGTTTTTTGAATTGAGTCGAAACTGTCGGCTGGGTAAGAAACAATTCCTCCGAGGCACGAGTAAAACTACCCAGTCTCACCACTGCCTCAAAAATTTGCATCTGTCGAAAGGTGGTATGGCGGATCAAGTAATCAGGCATCCCACCCTTGAACCTATCATTAGTCAACTCGTTCATCACCGACTCCTACCCCATTAGGGGCGGTACAACCTATTAGCTTAATGTCTTATCAAACTTCCCCGGTGTCATTACCTCTATATCGGTGATAAAAACTGTCAAATGGTAACCTTTATGAATTTTTCGCTCCAAACTATCCAGTAAATTTTGCATGCGTTCTTCAGGCATAATCACTTTCACCAGAATATTCGCATCAAAGCCAGTCATGTCTGCTTGTCTGCCAGAAGAGCCTGCGCCACGTGCTCGCAAAATAGTGTAACCACTTACACCGTATTTTCTGAAAGAATCAACAAGCTTATCTTCCAAGGCATCGTTGGTAATGATGTTTATCAGTTTTTCAGGATACAAAGTAACCATAATGTTCTACCCAATTGAGTTTCAAGCGGTTTTATTTCAGGCGGCAAGACTCTGTACTACACCATGGTAAAGCGGAATCCCGATCATTACATTGAAGGGGAAAGTAATACCCAGCGACAACGTTAGGTAAAACGAAGGATTGGCCTCAGGCACCGCCAAGCGCATCGCTGGTGGAACCGCGATGTATGAAGCACTCGATCCCAGCACAGCAACTAGAGTTGCGCCACCGACGCTGAAATCGAGAATGTAATAGCCTACGAGGACACCGACCATACCTCCAATCAACGGCATTACAATCCCAAATGCCGCCAGCAACCAGCCCACTTGTCGAAAATCACCGAGACGACGCGCCGCAACCATGCCCATCTCGAACAAAAACAAACACAACACTCCCATAAAAATATCATCAATGAAAGGAAACAGTTTCTCCATACCCGATGGCATAGAGATGGCACCAATAATCATTGACCCAATCAATATAACAACACTGCCATTGGTAAGGGCATCTCGCATTAGCCCACCGAAGCCACCGTTGTTGTCATCCGCATTAACCCCCGCCGTGCCGCCGTCAGGCGATAGGCCACTCTTATCGGTCCGCAGGGACTGGCGTGCCTTTGCGGCTAAAATTAGACCAACAATGATAGCTGGCGATTCCATAACCGCGAGCATAATCAACGGATATGATTCGTAATCGACGCCTGCACTGTCCAAGTAAGCAATCGCAGTAAGGAATGTGCCCGCACTCACTGAACCATAATGAGCCGAAATAGCGGCTGCATCCATAGGATTAACTTTACGTGTTGCCAACAATATCAGGTAACCGATAATTGGTAACGTAAAACCAAGAATCAGCGCCCACATAATAGAGTTCAGCGCAATGACAAGATCGGCCTTGGCCAATTCATGGCCACCGTGAAGGCCGATTGCCATTAGCAAATATATTGAAAGTACCTTGGCTAAATCAGGAGGAAAGCGCAGATCCGACTTGATCAATCGGGCTATGCAACCAAGTGCAAAAAACAGCACCGCCGGTAATAGTAAATTACTCAAACTCGACATTATTTTATTTCTCCGCTCGCTCACCATTTGGCAAGCCGTATACTGCCGGCACTATCCTTGATTCACAGCAAGCTGTGCCAATTGATAATTGTGTCCCCTTAGCAATGATGGAAGGCAATACGCTTCGGCAGTATCTGTATCTCAGTCAGGCCAGACCCGCCGTGAAAAAAATGGGGCATCCTGTTCCGTGACAGGGCTCGTTTTACACGACGGTGGTTTTTCTTCTGCTGCTTTAGTCTTTTCTGGCACTGCCCGGGCTGTTTTCTTAGCCTCGACAGACTTAGATTTAGTGGCAGGGTTGTTTCTCTTAGCTTTTGATTCCGCACTAAAGCTATCAGACTTGTCTCGTTTGATATCATTCGTCATCGTGCTCTCCTTTGTATCACCATTTGGCAAATTAATTGCTCAAACATTTCGCCGGAACAAGCTCATCCACCAAATGAGCATAACGAATCAACTCATCACTCAGCTCTTCAGTACTACTATCTTCCGGCTGAATTGAAATACTGACATGGGTGCGACCAAAGCTCATGTCAGGATAATACCCTTGACTCTCAGACAGTTCAGCCGCTCGCTCAAGAAACTCCCGAGTCTCTTCGTAATCTGAAAATTCAATACGACGTTCAAGGCGCGGCGGGCGTTTACGTGTAATCCAGTTGTCGCTCATAGCGGTATCCTCACTTAACTCTGCACGGTCTCTTGACCCATCATGATTTGTTGTTGCCAGGACTCAAGTCCAGAAGCATGTTGCTGCTCTTCTAGCAACAACGTTTCAAAAAAAACCCGACTTTCATGATCCTCGGTGCGGCTACAATATTTCACCGCCTGATCATAAAATTGGATAATCTCTGCTTCTAAATTACTGGCGTGTTGCATCAGTTGTGGCAATGCACCATCCAAACGGGGCGGCCTCAAACAGCTGGCATTGGGTGCTACACCCAGTGCTAACATTCGGCCTATAATCCGCTCTGCGTGTTGCATCTCCTGTTGTGCCTCATGGCGAAATTTCTCGCCTGCCTGAGGCATCCCTCGCAGTTCCAACAGTCTGACCAACGACAGATATTGCTGCACCGCAGATAGCTCAAGGCTCAGGGCACGACCTAAATATCCGAAAATAACGGGATCCTGTGTCATGCGCTATACCACTTTTTCCGTTAGTGAATCTGGGCTGAACATGGCCATGAAGCAAGAAAGCTCCCGACCATGTTCATACCCATCATCCTCGAATTACGCCTTGACAGTACCACTGAGTACTGGTTCAACTTCTTTGTGTGGACGCGCAATGATATGCGCCGCTACCAGACCATCACCGACGCGCTCACAGGCGTCCGCACCAGCACGAACAGCAGCGTTAACTGCGCCTGTCTCACCACGTACCAAAATAGTCACATAGCCACCACCAACAAACTCACGACCGATCAGACGAACCTCTGCTGCCTTAGTCATGGCGTCCGCTGCTTCGATAGCAGGAACTAAGCCACGGGTTTCAATCATGCCCAGTGCGATACCATATGTTTCATTTGCCATAGTCTTATTCTCCTATACAGATAGTATTTAAAATTTAAAGAGCTGGGCTCGTGCCACTGCTCATAGCCAATACAGGTTCAACTTCTTTATGTGGACGGGCGATAATATGCGCCGCTACCAGACCATCACCGACGCGCTCACAGGCGTCCGCACCAGCACGAACAGCTGCATTAACCGCACCCGTCTCACCACGCACCAGGATAGTGACATAGCCACCGCCAACGAACTCACGACCGATCAGACGAACCTCTGCTGACTTAGTCATGGCGTCTGCTGCTTCAATGGCTGGTACCAGACCACGTGTTTCGATCATACCTAACGCGATACCATAGTTGTTTTCGCTCATTGCTCTATCTCCATCTTGATGTCTCATTACTCGTTAATAAAAATGCTCTAGCCCCTATTTCCCATGTTGCTCTCTAAGCTGGCTCTTCGAGTTGCCCAGAATCTTCATCCCAAAAATCTATCACGCCACCTATGGTCAGGTCGGTTACGATCGATGGATCACCGCACGCCAGACGTGCGGCAGTTCCACTGATTACGAATACCCAGCTTCCATCACGCGCACCAATAGTATCTATTGATACCTGAGTCTTACCATTGGCGCTGCGCAGTACTCGCAAATTACTGTGTTGGAGGTCTGGATGACGAAGCGTGCAAACCACTGACCCCACCACCTGCAGGATTTCCATCGACCTAGCCCTCGTCCCAGTAATCGATGATGCCAACAATTGTTAAATCACTTGGGTATTCTTTGCTGCCAGCGGCTTCACGAGCCGCAGAACTACCGACACAGAGCACCCAATCACCCGGAGCACAACCCACCGAGTCAACGGCAACCAGTCGGCTGCTACCATCAAGCACAACCTGTAAGTGCTTGTGTTCCATACCTGGAATCCGGTTGGTTGCAACCAATGGCTTTTCAACCTTACAAATTTTCATTAGTGTGCCTCCTGTTTATTCAACACCAGGGAGCTGCCAACCATCTCCGCCTTACTATCATTCTGGCAATCACGAACCATCATCATGCTGTGCAACAAATCGCGATCAACATAGTTTTGAAAGCGTGTACGAAGCGCGCCATCCAGTTGTTGGCAACGTGCAATAGCCCGATCCTTTGCACCTGGCACCTGTCCGTGATAGTCGTAACGAATGACCACGGGTATAGGCAGGCTTCGATTAGCATTAAGACCGGTAAAGATCTTAATGCCTACATCCATATCCTTGGCCCCTTCTTCCACTGTTTGCAGATAGGCGAAGTAAGTCAGATTACGTAGCTGAACCTCTTCAAAGCCGATACCCATACCAATAAAGCGCTCTTGATGACCAATATCGCTGTAGCAACCACCATAGTACTGACGCACATAATCAATCTGCGAAAGGTTGCCACATAACAGCCGGGCGGCAAAACGCTGCATTCCTTCTGATGGCAGGGTCATACCAAAACCCGCATACTGATCTTCAAGATACGCTCTCACCACAACCTCAGCATTAGCACCTGACACCACACGGCTTGCATCATAAAGCTTGCCAGCATCAATATAATTATCGGTACTGATCTCGCCGTTAGCGTCAGGAAGGTGCAGACGAATCACATCGTTATCTGTATCAACACCGATCAATAACAGATCAATTGATGCTCCACAGCAGAAACTGTTTTCAATACCACGACGAAATTCTTCCAGTCGTTCGAGTGCTGCCTTTGCCGCTTTCTCAGTATCACTGCCGTGCGCTGCACAACCTTCGCAATTTGGTAGCGATGAACTGTGGTGATAAACCGCCACTTTTAAGTAGCGGGTATTCGCATCAGCGGGATTTGGACGTGCTTCGCGATACCGCAACATCTCGGTCTCAACCCACTTTTGCAAGCTATCTTCCACATCAAACATCGCACCTGCATAAGATTTACGTCGTACAATTTTGTACGGTAAACGCAATACGTAGCGAATCACATGTGCCAGTCGACCATCTGCACAGGGCGAAACATCCAAGGTATGAAATCCACATTCTTCAATAAAACGTTGAAAGTCGTCGCCTTCACTACTTGCCAACGGCTTTTCATCAAAGAACTCATCCGACATTACGCGGAAAGTTTCAAATACACACCAAGCGTAAAGACGCCCTATATCCAGCGATTTAACCCAACTGTCTTGCAAAAACTCATTCGGTAACTCAAAACCCAATTCTCTTTTAGCAATTCCTTGGGCTTGCGTCACAAAGTCAACATCGTGCTGCAAAGCAGAAATACGACGTAATGACTCTTCAATACAATCAAATGCCTGCTTTACCTGCTGTTCATAACCATATAGGTGAGCATTCTCTTCCGCACGGGTGAACGGATGCAGATTGCCATTAGCACTGATCATCGCACTATAGCCAGCAGGCTGTGCGATCCGTTGCATAGGCTGAGACCTCTGCAACGGATTTCTATTTCTTGATCTGCCTCTGAACATACTGCTCACCGTTCCCCCAAAACCTTTTAAAACATCATCACCTCAGGCTTGGTCGGCAGAGCCTGACAACAGCCCCACCTCCCAACTTAACAAGTACACCTCGATGAGATTGACCGATTAACCTCGGGCACCACCCGATAGTGTTATCGGTGCACCCTTTTCCGCAATACCAGTACCACCGGTGACTTTTGAAGAGCTAGGCTCTACCTCAACATTGCGCTTTGGCTCTGTAGAAGGCATCGCACTAATCGGTCCACGGCGGGTTGGATTGCGCTTCGCCGAAGTGCCTTCCGTACCTGTAACATGATCACCACGATTCCAGTCGTTACCAGTAATTTTCAGGTTGCTATCGATACCTTCGCCTGTAATACGAGCAATATCTGAATCTGCTACCGCTTCTATGGAAGCTGGCGCTGAACTCATCACACTCACATTGACGCTTCCTTTAGACTTATCATCGAAACGAAACTGTTCTGTTCCTGTGATCTTACCCTCGCCTAACGAAAAGGCACCGCTAATACGACCTTGCTCATACTGCGTTCCGGTCACGCCTTCTTGCACTGGAGACTGTGGCTGACCTGCATGAGCCGGTGATGACACACTAAATGCGCCCCACGGTGCATCAGAGAGCGATTGCGGAAAATCTGACTCACCAATTTGAGCGGGTGCCACACCACAGACTTCCTGTTGTTCAGTACCAATATAGGCCGTACCACTGACGTTCTGGCATACGCCTTTTTCCGCGCCGGTCAGCCCTGAAATACCAGGTTGAATACCACTCACATCACGAGTCGTGTTATCACTTGGCTTTTGAGTGCGCACTTGAATAAGCTGCTTTTCAACCGGCTTACAGTACTCTTCAAACTGCTCAAGTCCCGCATAAGGCGTACCCGTTACAGACTGACATGTTCCCTTTTCATCGCCACTCACTCGCTCAGAACGAGCAGGCTTTGAACCTGAAATCACTTGTCCTCGTGTCGTCTTCGAAAAGCTGACTTTGGCAGTGCCTGGCTCAGGCTTGGACTGGCAAAAATCGTCGTACTGCTCACGTCCGACATACTCTGTACCGGTCACTGAACGACAACTTCCACTCTCATCACCACTCACCTTGTTGCTGCGACCCACCTTGCCACTTGCGGTGATAACACCACCACTCAGGTTTTCAGAAGTTTTTACCTTGGCGGGCACGTGCGGAGCAGTCTCTGTTTGACAAAACGTGTCAAACACTTCGCTCGAAAAATAATCCGTACCCGTCACAGACTTACAAAGCCCCGTCTCATCACCTGTGGTTTTATCACTGTGCGACACTTTGGTACCGCTTACATCGTCAGAAGGTCGCTCAGGACGGCGACGACCCACAGGGGCCGAACAACGCCCGGTACCTGCTGCCGCACCGCCACTGTTGCTACGTTGGGTGCGCACAGTACGCGCCAGCTCACGCCCAGAAATATCTGGATTTTGCTGACGAACCATCTGAGCAGAACTCACCCCTTTGCGGAAAATGTCTGCACCCGTTTTACCGTGTAGAGAGAGAGCCTGGCGACGCAAACGAGAATTGATACGACCAGAACTACTGGCCGAAGCAACTTTCACCTCATTACGACGCACTGAAGCGGTCGCCTTTGGCGCGCTAAACACTGGTGCAGCAGCCTGCTCTTCATTTGCATCACCACAGGCACCTGTTCCGCCGCAACCACATCCACAATCTTTCTTTTCGGCTGCGTCACGTTTGGTACGCCTGGCATCTTCCTGGCGTTGACGATCACTGCTTGAAACACCTTTCTTGCCCTGTGAGGACATTGCCAAGCGACGCTTACGAGAAGCTTCACGACTGCTGTTCGCAGCAACGACAGAAACATTTCGTGCAACAGGCTTTTCAACCACTTCTGCTGTGGCAGTCACCACAGCCCTGGCCGATGAAGCTTGCGCAACATTCTTTTGAGCCGATGCAGGCAGAGCAGCTTTGCCGTTAATCTGGGCGTTGCGGCGTGCTCTTGCCGCGCTACGTCCTGACAGATCTTGATTGGCCATAACTGTTATCCCATTTTGTCTGACAAACTTTGGTTAACCGTGGCATTCAAATGCCACGACCAGCCCCTCTTACCACGCCTTACCGCGGTAAACCACAAAACATACACCTTGACTCTGGGTATAGTTGTCATAGCCAAGCAGACGCACGTGGTGATCTGGGTAAGTGCGATGACAAGCTTCAAGCTCAGCAACAACGTTACCCAAGTCCTTCTCACCGAAGAATGGAAGCTTCCACATAGTCCAGTAGTGGTTAGTCGCCTGCGAAGGATGTTCATGCTCAATCGCAGGCGTCAGTCCTTGGCCCAACATGTAGCTGATTTGATCGTAAATTTCTTGCTGAGTTAGCGGCGGCAGAAACGAGAATGTCTCCAAAGTCTGCTGTGTACGGTAATCACCCGTTACGGTTGTTGTGCTCATGCTTTATCTCCTAACTTTTAATGACATTAAGAACGTTACGCAATGTCCAGCTTGTCAACAGTGTCAAATTCAAACTTGATCTCTTTCCAAGTCTCCATAGCCATTGCTAATTCTGGGCTATTGCGGGCAGCATTCTCCATGATGTCGCGTGCTTCACGCTCAAGATCACGACCTTCGTTACGAGCCTTAACGCAAGCTTCCAAAGCAACACGGTTTGCCGCAGCACCTGCAGCATTACCCCATGGGTGACCCTGCGTACCACCACCAAACTGAAGAACTGAGTCATCACCGAAGATGGTTACCAGCGCTGGCATGTGCCATACGTGGATACCACCAGAAGCTACTGCGAATACGCCAGGCATTGAGCCCCAGTCTTGGTCGAAGAAAATACCGCGACGACGATCTTCAGGAATGAAAGACTCACGCAATTGGTCAACAAAGCCCAAAGTCGACGCGCGATCACCTTCCAGCTTACCTACAACGGTACCGGTATGCAGATGATCACCACCTGACAGACGCAGACACTTGGCCAGAACACGAAAGTGGATACCATGCTTAGGGTTACGATCGATTACCGCGTGCATTGCACGATGGATGTGCAGCAGCATACCGTTCTTACGACACCACTTAGCCAGACCTGTGTTAGCAGTAAAACCACCCGTCAAGAAGTCATGCATGATAATTGGCTGATTCAGCTCTTTAGCGAATTCAGCACGCTCATACATCTCTTCTGGCGTGTTAGCAGTAACGTTCAGGTAATGACCCTTAGTCTCGCCAGTTTCGGCTTGTGCCTTCTCAACAGCCATCGCAACAAACTCGAAACGATTCTGCCAGCGCATGAATGGCTGAGAGTTTACGTTCTCATCGTCCTTGGTCAGATCCAGACCACCACGCAGACACTCATATACTGCACGGCCGTAGTTCTTAGCAGACAGACCCAGCTTAGGCTTGATGGTAGCGCCCAGCATTGGACGGCCATACTTGTTTAACTTGTCACGCTCTACCTGGATACCACTGGGTGGGCCCATACAAGTCTTAACAAAAGCAATTGGGAAACGGATATCTTCCAGACGCAGGTAACGTAGCGCCTTGAAACCAAACACGTTACCTACCAAAGAGGTCAGTACGTTTACAATAGAACCTTCTTCGAACAGATCAAGTGGGTACGCAATAAAAGCAAAGAAAGCCTCCTTGTCGCCAGGAACATCCTCTATACGATATGCACGCCCCTTGTAGAATTCCATGTCAGTCAACAATTCTGACCATACGGTACTCCAGGTACCCGTTGAAGACTCAGCCGCTACCGCTGCTGCACATTCTTCCCTGGACACACCTTCTTGTGGGGTAACCTTGAAACACGCCAACAAATCTGTATCAAGCGGAACATAGTCCGGAGTCCAGTACAGATCGCGGTATTCTTTTACACCGGCATCATATTTCTTTGCCATAGTCAGTTCACTCCTGCTGTGGTTATTTAAATCGTCGAAGCAGAGAGTAAAGACCAACGGGACACAAAACCAATCGATAGTTTGAATGCATTACATTGATGATTGTCTATGATGCAAATTACCATACAAACACAAAGGCAATGTGATAAATTGCGCATTTCAATGAACTAAATCAACAATGATCAATAAATTGAACATGGCCTTATTGAATTTGCCCTTATCCTTACAAAGGACAAACTCCTAGGCCCGCGCACAAACCCACACTTCTACCTGCTCCGCCCCGGCGCTCAGCAAGGCGTCTGCCAATTCATGCGCCGTGCTGCCGGTGGTCATCACATCATCAACAATCACCACGCGGCCATTTAGTGGCTGCACGACCTCAAATGCGCCCCGCACATTTTTCAATCGCTCTTTGCGCGATAAATCAGACTGCGGTGAAGTCACTCGTATGCGTTGTACGCCATGATAATTCAGCGGCACATCAAAATATCTGGCAATCGGACGCGCCAATTCCACGGCTTGATTAAAACCTCGCTCACGCAACCGCGTAGCATGCAGAGGTACGGGAACAATTTGCTCAGGCGGAATTTCCACCATGGAAGCCAGCCACTGCGTCATCAGTTCACCCAACAGGCGCGCCTGCGCCAATCGACCGCGAAATTTGAGGTCCAGTAACAAATGATCCAGCGGAACCTGATAATGAAAAGGCGACAGGCAAGCCTCAAAGGCAGGAGGCTGCGTTTGGCAACGACCACACAGGGCTTCGGTAGCCATCGTATTCAACGGCAAGGCACAGCGGACACATTGAGCCCCGGCCCAGGGCAGAGATTGCTGACAAGCCAGGCATAAATCTCTATTGCGATGCTTGTTCATCACACCTGCCGCACCGCACAAAATGCACACAGGGGACAGCAAGACAGACGCCATTCGTAATTGTGCGCTTTTTATCCATTTGTTCACTTTCCGTCGCCTCCCTGGTTGACAGCCAATCGCCAGCGGCTAAAATGCTCCCTCGATACAGCACAACCCCAACCACACCGGAGCTCCCATGGACAACGCCACTTACCAACGCATTGATGACATCACCCATCGGGTCCTTGATGGCGGTGAAATCAGCGCCGTGGAAGGCCTGTGGCTCATCAGTTTGCACCACGATTACCTACCCTGGCTGATGGCAGGCGCCGATCGCATTCGCAAAGCCAATCGCGGTGATGAAATCGAAGTCTGCGCCATCTCCAACGTACGCTCCGGCAATTGTTCAGAAAACTGTTCCTTCTGCTCCCAAAGCGGCCACCACAAAAACACCATCGCTCCCGTGTACGAATTCATCGACAGTAACGAACTGACCCAACAGGCGCAACGCGCTCGTGAATGGGGAGCCAGCGACTTTGGCGTGGTCTCCAAGGGCTGGGGCATGCGTTCAGATAAAGAGCGCCAAAAGCTGGGCGAGTATTTTTCTGCGATGGATGAAAACTCTGATATCGGCCGCTGTGCCAGTCTCGGTGTGCTGACTGAAGGCACAGCCACCGAATTGAAAAATATGGGCCTGGAAAACTATCATCACAACCTGGAATCCGCTGAGAGTTTTTTTGACAACGTCTGCACTTCACACAGTTATCAGGAAAACATCGACACCATTCGTCACGCCCGAGAGGCCGGGTTACGCGTTTGTGCTGGCGGTATTTTGGGTATGGGAGAAAGCCTCGACCAGCGCATCGAACTAGCCGTGCAATTACGCGATCTCGGCGTCGAGTCTGTGCCACTGAATTTTCTCAACCCGCAGCAAGGTACACCCATGGCCGACCGCGAACCACTTTCAGCCTATGAAATCCTGCAAAGCATTGCCGTGTTCCGTTATTTGCTACCCAAGGCAGAAATCCGCATTGCTGGCGGTCGTCAGTTTCTTGGTGATATGCAGTCGATGATTTTCATGGCGGGTGCTTCTGGTGTGATGATCGGTGATTACCTCACCACCAGTGGTCGCAGTGTGGATGATGACTTGAAAATGTTTGGTGATCTGAAATTGCGTGTGCGTGGCGATACCCAGCAACGTCGCAGTGCTCAGGAATCAGTTTCGGTGTAATCATCCTGCATCCCGACCTTTTCCCTCAAAACAGGTAGGACGCATTTTGTGTGTCAAAAATTAGTTAAGGAGTGGAAATTGAATAACTTATACAATTTCCACTCCTAATCGTTGACCATGTTTCATTATCATTATCAATGCCAATGTTTTGTGGTACATGGAATACGCTCTGCCTCACTCCAGGCTTTTCCTTGTTTTCGGACAAAGCTTTCGAACAAACCAAAAGCAACCCGAGTGACAAAACAACAACAAAATGGCAATTCAACAATCAATGGATGAGGCTTTGGTCCCGGCATTGCAACAGCGTCGTGAACAATCTCTCTATCGCCAACGCCGCATCATTACCGGCCCTCAAGGCAACAATTTACAGTTAGATAATGGTCGCGCGCTCAATTTTTGCAGCAACGATTATCTTGGCCTTGCCAATCATCCAGACATTATTACGGCACTAAAACATGGTGCCAATAAATATGGCGTCGGTGCTGGTGCTGCACATCTTGTCAACGGTCACAGTCACGCTCACCACGCACTGGAAGAAGAACTGGCAGATTTTTTAGGGCGCCCACGCGCACTGTTATTTTCCACCGGCTACATGGCCAATCTGGGCGTGATTACCAGTTTGGCAGGTAAAGGCGATGTCGTACTGGAAGACCGTATCAATCATGCCTCGCTAATCGACGCTGGACTGTTGTCTGGCGCACGCCTGCAACGCTATCTGCATGCTGATGTTCATTCACTCGACAAGCACTTGCAAAAACAGGCAAATCACAACGACAAACGTCGACTCATTGTCACCGACGGCGTGTTCAGCATGGACGGTGATCTCGCACCGTTGCCCGCACTCTCCACAATGGCACAGCAACACCGCGCCTGGCTGATGGTGGACGATGCCCATGCCATCGGTGTTATCGGCAAACAGGGACGTGGCACAGTTGATCACTTTGAGTTAGACCAACATCAGGTACCTATACTAATGGGCACGTTGAGCAAGGCCTTCGGCACTTTCGGTGCCTTTGTCGCTGGCAGCGAAGCATTGATTGAAACCTTGATTCAACAGGCACGTAGCTATATTTACACCACAGCGTTACCACCAGCGATTGCCGTGGCAACACGCACCAGCCTTGAGTTACTACGCGCGAGTGACGAACGACGTGAAAAACTCACGACGCTCATCAAACAGTTTCGCAACGGCGCGGAGCAACTGGGACTGACGTTAATTGCTTCACAAACACCGATCCAGCCGCTGATTGTCGGCGATGCCAAACAGGCCATGACCTTAAGCGAAACCCTGCTACGGGAGCATCAAATTCTGGTTAGCGCCATTCGCCCACCCACGGTACCTGAAGGCAGCGCCCGATTACGCATCACCTTGTGCGCCAATCATACCGCGACACAGGTTGACCAGTTACTTGCCGCACTGGCCAAAAGCACACAGAAAGTAACGCAATGAATCTTTTCACGCAAACTCTTGGCAACGGGCCTGATGTTGTCTTGCTGCATGGTTGGGGAATGAATGCTGACGTATGGGAAGGCATTCTGCCTGCACTCACAAAGCGGTTTCGCATTACTCTGCTCGATTTGCCCGGTCATGGACGCAGCCTGGACAGTCTCACGGATTACAGTCTACAAAACCTGGCCACAACTATTGCTACCTTTGTTCCCCAAAACGCCATGCTTGTCGGCTGGTCATTGGGCGGCATCATCGCCACACAATTGACATTGAATAACCCGGATAACATTCGCAAGCTCGTGCTCGTCGCCAGCGCACCGCAATTTGTGTGCGACGATAGCTGGCCCGATGGCACAGCTGCCGACGTGCTAGATAGTTTTGCCGACGGCCTCAAACAAAACTATCAGCAAACCATTAAACGTTTTATTGCTATTCAAGCGATGGGTAGTGAACATGCCCGCGAGCAACAGCACATCCTGCGTGAGCGGGTATTTCGTCATGGCAATCCGCAACCTGCCGCATTAGAAGCCGGACTGGCTATTTTGCGCCATACAAACCTACGTCCCGAACTATCAAAAATCACCTGTCCCACATTACTTGTCAGCGGAGAGCATGATTCACTGTTCCGGCCCAGTGCCGCAGAAAAAACCCAGAGCATGATTAGCAATGCTCGACTGTCGATGATTTCCGGCGCAGGACACGCGCCCTTTTTATCGCACCCGGATGAATTTCTGCAAATACTTATTCCCTTTTTATCCTGATCCTTTTGCCAAACACCAAATGACAATTAACACGCTTTCACAAAACCCATTACACAAACTGGAAAAATTGCGCGTACGTCAATCTTTTGATGCCGCTGCTGAACATTACGATGATGTTGCGGTACTGCAACGTGAAACCGGTGAGCGTATCCTTGAACGCCTGGAACTGGTCCGTCTCAAACCCTGTCGCATACTCGACATCGGTTCTGGTACTGGTGTGTGCTCGCAGGCATTGGGCAAGCAATATGAAAAAGCGCACGTCACTTCTCTGGATATCGCACCACGCATGCTGAGCTTCGCTCGACAGCGTAACGGCTGGCTGCACAAACAGTTCAACAAATGGAAAGCTAAAAACAGTTATGTTTGTGCTGACACTGAACAATTGCCCATTGCCGATCACAGCATCGAGCTGATCTTTTCCAACGCTACCTTGCAATGGTGTGATGATCTCGAACACACTTTTGCTGAATTTCGGCGAGTACTCAAACCCGGCGGGCTGCTGATGTTTTCCACTTTTGGCCCAGACACACTGAAAGAGTTACGCCAAAGCTGGCAGGTAGCAGACACTGATTCCAATGAGACTGTGCATGTACATGACTTCATCGATATGCATGACGTTGGTGATGCCATGCTGCGCGCTGGCTTAACCGACCCGGTACTGGACGTAGAAAATTTCACTCTCACTTATCCCGATGTTTATCAACTGATGCGCGAACTCAAAACTTTGGGTGCGCACAACACGGCCAGCGAACGCCGCCACACCCTGACGGGGAAAACACGCCTGCAAAACATGGCCGCTGCCTACGAAAAACTACGCTGCGATGGTGCCCTTCCGGTAACCTACGAAGTGGTATACGGACACGCATGGGCACCTGTTGCCGGCAAAAATGAGATAGCCGTCAGCATGCCAGTCAATCCGATACACCCCGGCGTACGCCGCTAATGGGTAAAGGCTTTTTTATCACTGGCACCGACACCGATGTGGGTAAAACCACCATCGCACTGGGCCTGATGGCAGCGTTGCAACAACGGGGATTAAGCGTTGCTGCAATGAAACCCGTATCAGCAGGCTGTACAAAAACAACAACCGGTTTACGCAACGATGACGCCGTACGATTGATGCAACAAGCCAGCCTTGAACTACCTTACGACCTAGTTAACCCTTACGCTTTTGAAGCAGCCATTGCACCACATATCGCCGCGGCACAGAACAACGTATCCATGCACATCAGCCCTCTTTGTCATGCTTACGAAAAAATTGCAGCACAGGCCGATGTGGTGATTGTTGAAGGTGCCGGTGGCTGGCAGGTGCCGCTCAATAAAAACGAAACCATGGCTGATCTCGCTGCCACGCTGGGGCTACCGGTCATCAATGTGGTGGGCTTGCGCCTGGGTTGTCTGAATCATGCTCTGTTGACCGCAGAGAGCATTGCCAAACACAGCCTGCAACACACAGCCTGGGTTGGCAACACTCTCTGCGCCGACATGGTTTGCGCCACTGAAAATATCACAGCCCTGAAGCAACGGCTGCCGGGTAATTGTCTTGGCATTGTGCCATTGACTACGCCCTCATATAAAGACATTACCCGGCATTTGAATATTTCTTCACTGTTGCCCCATTAAAGAACGTGCACAAAATAACTTGCCTGTTTTGCATCCTGGCTTTAGTGCGCGTTCCTAACAGTGGGGCTCACAAAATTTCAAAGGTACCATCAGTGTAAATGATTTTCGTTAACCCGTTATTCAAGTGAACAATGGTGCCGTAAATTTGACCATTGAGCGCAATACCTCCGGGCGAGATTTTGAGATCATTCTCCATAGTCATGCTAACGCCATCCTGGTTGGTGATGGTTACACTGCCTGTTACCGTCGCAGAAGTGATGTTGTTCAAACCGGTGTAGCTGGTCTCCATGACGATCTGCCGTAAGCCGTAATTAATGACGACTGTCGTGCCACCACTTTCATAAAAACCGCTCCGATTACTGCTGATATTAACAGCGGCTTTTGGTAAACCGGCCAGTTGCGAGGTAAAAGACAAACCCATGCTCCCCGTTGACAACGGACCAAGCGGTAAAAAACCGCTACTAAAACCGCCACCAACACCCGTAGTGTTACCCACGAGATTCGCTTCCAGGCTATTACCAGCAGTATCACTAATACTGCCACTCATCACCAGGGAGTTGGATGCAATCAAAACATTGCCACCAAAACCATCTTTTACAGGTTCTGCCAGCGTAATCACCAAGCTTCCCGCAAAAGTCACCGGAGCGACTATCGGCGCATCCATAGCATCCAGTTTTTGTGTCAGCGCCATATCCAGATTTATGGAGCCGCTTGAAATGCGGGGGACAATATCGGTACTTAGGTCATCCGGCATCCAATTGACGGTATACGGCACTGAGGTATTCAGAGTGATGCTGCCGTCATTAATGTCAATATCGGTAGCTTCGCTACGTAAACTGGCGGAGATAATGCCCAATCTGAAGCTTGATGCAGTGACGCCATGAGCCGGTAGTTGCAGAGTCATATTGACGGTAACACCGTTAATCACACCATCGATGATGGTAACAATGCCCTCCGCGTTGGTAATAATGCCAGCACTGAATTGCGGGCTATCCGATGATCCCACCGTGTAATCACTGAGGGCAGCACTGGCAGCCATATCTGAAAAGCTCTGCGTGATAGCATCAAATGCTCCGGAAAAGGCGGGTCCTGTCAGAAATTCATAACTTGCACGTGCTGCATCGGACGCCATACCCGCCTGATGTATAAAAACACTGTGTTCCGCGCGCGACTCTTCCTCAATCACGAATCCCCAGGTACGCATATCGCTCACAAAGGCCTTGACCCTGGCTAGCGCAGAGTCGCCAGTGATAGGGCTGGGCTTCGGGTCGATGTTACTGCCAGCCGCAGTGGCCTCATCAATACCCGTCTGCAAAGAAGCGATTTTTCCTGATGTATCAACAGTCATGCCGATCTTATCGAAAATACTGTTTGCGGCATCAATGATTTCCTGTAAAGAAATGATGCTGTCATCCGAGCCATCATCATCGGCGGCGATCGTGCCACCACTGAATGAATTTGACAAAATGGCAAGCACACCATCGATATCCGGATGGCCTCCGGAAGTATCCGCCAAAGTGGCAATAGCAGACGAGAAAGCGGCATAGACAATCTGTGTTGCAGAGCCACCTCTCCTCACCATGTCCTCATCAGTGATATCCAGAACATGAGTTTTGAGAATATCAACGCCATCCAACAGATTTGACACTTCGGAATTGGCATTGTAAATCCCGGCTGCGCTCAATGTGGGAGCTTCCATCGCACGACTGGCTGCCAGATGGGTATAAGGCGTAATGTTAACAGCGAGGCTATCGCCAGTGGTGGCTTCTGCAACCAACGCGACCATCGTCAAGCTTCCAGGTTTATACCACTCACCGAAATCAATGGCATTGTCTCTGTCCGTGATACCGTCTGTGCGTACTCCACAACCTGCCGGTACATCACATTTCATCTGGGTCTTTGTGTCAGCACTGACAGTGACCCGAATAGGTCCACCGTTATAGTTTTTGTCCACGGTAAGTCTGTAACTACCATCAATAGCCGTGATGGTACTGCCCACCTGGGTGATAGCTGTGCCGCTGGCATCCAACTCTTCGGCGACAATGTTGCCAAGATTGATAATGCCCTTCGCTGCGCTACCACCAAGGATGACATTGCTGATATTTTGAGAGGGAGCAGAATTTCCCCCCTCACAACCCAGCAGCATAACAACAACGAGTCCTATAAACCCGCTTAATACTGTCCTTGTACGCATGATCTCTACCTCTGGTAAATATGCAAATTCCTCAAGAATGTCCCGAAAAACCATAAACAGATGCAATTAAGCGTTGATTTATGGTGGGATATTGAACCTGGATTTCGCAGTTGACCGCTGAGAGGTGCATTAACATGTTGCTGAGTATTATGTTTTATGGAACTGGAAAGTTCACTGACCAGATAAGTCGCTACAATCTATAAACACTTTGTATGGTGCGTCTGGCTGCATTACTCGCTTTCGCACGCCCTATACTTCGTCGCAATGATCTGCTGTTACTCGACAACGGCTCCCGCATTGCCTGAAGCGCCTGTTTTTATTGACATCAGCCACAAAAAAATAACGCTCCCTACACATCGTTAGGCCATCCAACTACGTATTCCAGTTTAGATGGTTACATATCTCTTCAGTAAATCAAAATCATAACTAGATATAAGCAACCGGGAATCCACCTTGCGTACTTGTCAGTCCCTTTATTCGTATGCTTTCCCGCATTCAAGTGTGGTTAAAATAAAAAAACCCCGCCCATAAAATGGAGCGGGGTCGCAACAACTAGTTACGGATAGGGTGTAAACATCAAATCAAAAGCGCCAATCCAATTCGAACCATTAGGATACACACTGACCAGATAAGCTGGACTGGTAATGGCAGTACTGCGCCAGTCCATAGGATTCATTCCTTGGTTTTGTTCTTGATCAGCAAAACCATCGGTGAAGATCGCATTAAGTAAAACTGTGCAATCGTCACCCAGATTGGCGCACTCGGTACCGGAAAAATACGTAGGGCTCAGACTGAGAAAGCTAATGATGTCAGCAGTCGTCATCGTCACCAGATTACGACCTCCGCGATACTGGGAATCAGTAATGGTTTTATCGATCCAGTCCCAAGGGGTTATGCTGTTTTGATTAACGTCAAAGAAATAAATGTCGGTTTTATCAAAGAGGTAGTTGCCCAAATGATCGCCAGTAACAGCATCGATTTCCAACGGCAGGCTTACATCAACAAACTCGGCCACAGCAGCACCTTCGCCCAAGCGGTCGGAAACCGTGTACATGCGCAACTGAGGTAACTCAGTAATACCATCCACTGCCGCAAACTGCGCTTTCATCTCCATCAAACCCCGAGCGGTGAACACCTGTCCTAACGAACTGGCAGTGAGGTCTTTTGTTACCTCGATACGCAGACCGTCAGCCCAGGCGTTGCCATTATCAAAACGCAAGAACATGTCAGCCACCTTGGCGGTATCAGTGTAATCGAAATCTACACGCATATCGGTGGGCGCTTCGGGGTCACTATCGAGCGGATCAATACTGCTAGCATCCACCACCATACGACCACTGATGTCACCGTTGTCGGCCTCATTCCAAGAAAGAAAAAAGCCTGGGTTGTCACCACTGGTAGGAGGCATGCTGCGATCAAAACCGTAATACAGGCGTACTGTGGTCTGGGTAGCCGAATCATCAGTAACGCTGTAGTGAGTAGGTTCATCAGCGTCGTAGTTTGCTGCTAAGGTATCGTTTTCCGCTTCCTGAATCAGACCGTCGTGTGGCACGCTATCCGACAAATCAATAATTGTGTCTGACAAACAGGTCCATGTCGCTACTGCCGAAATCATAAATTTGCTCATACGATAACCATTGCGAAACACGTCATCGTCTTCCACGCCGCTATAAAAACAGGGTTCACCCACACCACTGCTCGATCTGGTGGCATTACCCGACTTAGCCACATTCAGCGCCCGCGATGCCAGACTGAGGTGATTGCTCGCCTCTGTTCCACCCGTGAGACTGTCGGGCAGATTCAACGACAACAAACTGCTTCCGACGGGCTCATTACTGTTATTTCCGCCTGAATCAGAACAACCAGCACTGAACACAGCGGCACCCAGTACCAGAGCTATCGCAAAGCCACTCGGGCCTATGTTGAGAATTTTTGGAAATGAGGTTTTATCGTACATATTTTGTTTCTCCTGTCTGCCGTTAACCGGCTTTGCTCAATCGGCCCCCGTCTTCCTGCGTCACACGCCTAGCCAAAGAATTTGTATGGGTTATATTCAAATGACACTAACAAGCGTGTTATTTGAAATTTCATTTCGCCTCACTCTCGATAAGGAACGCGTACGAAACAACTTCCCTGTTTGGCGCCCGGATTTAGTGCGTATTCGTTCGTTCTGATTGAACAAAAGTGTAGGAATACCCTCGGGGCACAAGTAGTCGGTCTATTTCGAGCTTTTGTGATTGAAGAACGGGCGCCACCAAAAGTAGGCGCTTTTAGGCGACAGTAGGTGCTTTAGGCAAAGACGGGCTGAAGCCGGGATGTCAAACAGGGAAGTTGTTTCGTGCGCGTTCCTTAAGCACAATCAAATTCAAATCACGCCTCATTTCACGTCTAATTGACTTATGCCCAAAACAAACACAACTTCACGCACAAAACCAAAACGAACCATAAACAGCAAATGGTGGTTCACTTGTCTGGCCCTACTGTGCAGCAACATGGCCATAGCCAAACCGGAACAGCAGGAAGAACAGTACCAACAACAAACCATCAGCTACTGGAAACCCTACGTGGTCAACCCCGCAAAAGATTCCGGTGCAGCCCGCGCCCAGCGCGTATTCACCAACCTGCTGCGCACCTGGGACGACACCCGCGTCGAGCCCAGCCTCTATGTGGTGGATTCCGCCCGTGGCCCCTGGGCCGCCTCGCTGGCCGATGGAAACATCCTGCTCAGCCGCGCCGCCATCGACATCACCCTGGCCCAAGGTACTGACCGCGCCGATCATCTGCTGGCCTTTGTACTCGCCCACGAACTGGTACATCAACGCGCAGACGACCTCTGGCATCACAAATTTTTCCGCCTGGTAGGCAGCCAGACTCCAGAACACCAACAGGAATTACAGCGCGGTCTCGGCCTACAAAACCAAGTCCTGCCTGATCTTGAACGCCGCGAGGCGCAAGCCGATCACGATGGTCTGATCCTCATGGCGACAGTGGGCTACGATCCCTTTGTGGTCATTGACGAACCTATTGATACTGAAACAGACGATGTAAAAAAGACGGGTTCAGGCAATCAAAAAGACTTCTTCACCCGCTGGGTAGAAAATCTCTGGAACATCCCTTGCCGAAGTGAAAAGGGTCAAAACTGGCAGACCAGCACCATTGATCGCAATGCTGCCGCCTGCGCCCAAGCCCACACCCGCGCCGTCCGCAGCCGCGCCCAACTGGATGCCATCGCCACCCAAGCCACCTTGTTTGAACTGGGCGCACAGGCCTTTGGTGCCGGACAATGGCGACAGGCGCGCCGTTACTTCAGCGCCTACGGTCGGGAATTCCCCAGCCGCGCAGTGCATCTCAACATCGGCCTCACCCATCTGGCTCAGGCGCTGGCCATCCACGACCGTCTGTACGCCAACGGCAGCCGGCCCGGCCCTCATTTCTTTTATCCGTTGCAACTGGAACTGCGCCCCGAAGCCACACCCCAATCCTCCGGCGACCAGACCCGAGGCAACACCGAACAACGACGCCTGCAACAACATGCCAAACACGCTGTGCAATCCTTCGAACGCGCCCTGCGCCTGGAACCACAGCATCGCAACAGCTACTTGCAATTGGTCATCGCCCATCTGCTAGCAGACAACCTGCCCATGGCCCGTGGTGTATTACAGGGCAACTACCTGCCACGTTTCGGCAAAGACCCTGCCGCCAGCCTGCTGCTGGCGATGATCCGTGCCCGTGAAGGCGATCTGCACGGAGCCAACACCGATTTCCAAAACCTGCTCAGCCAGATGGAAAATGAACCACTGAGTTTGGGCGACAGCCCCTGGCCTGCCGACTTGCTCATTCATAGCAGCTTCCGCAATACCGTGGCTCTGGCCAAAGCACAAAACAAAAGTGCCGATGTCGCCGCACTCTGGCAACGCATGGCAAAACTGGCACAAACCCATCACCGCCCACTGCTGTTCCGTCTGGCCATCGAACATATGCGTCCCGGCAGTTTGCAAAATCGCCCCCCCGCATGGACTCCCAAAATCCGCGGCGCACGCCTCGGTGACGTAGTACGCACTACAGCTCGGCATAACTCCTTTTGGCTGGACGGAGAGACTCTCAGCATTTACCGATTCGACGACGGTGCACGCTGGGTGGTGGACAGCAAAAGCCGGCTGGTAAATGCCTGGCAGCACGGCGGTCAATCCCGTCTCGGCAACAAACTGGCCCTGGGCGATACCGCCGACCGACCGCTAAAAGTGCTGGGTCCACCCACCCGGCGCGTGGAACTGGTCAGCGGCACTTATCTGGCCTACGACGCTTTGGGGCTGGCGATTCACGTCGAAGACGGGCGCATCGGCGGCTGGTACCTGTATCGCCCCGACGGCTGAAAAATGAGATGCCGGCTGGCCTGACGGGTACATTTCAGGCATTTTAGGCCGATACCTTTTTCGACAAAAAATTTAACACGCCCGCTAAGGGCGTGTTTGTCGTGTGTAAAATGAAATTTGAAAAAACTAACGCCACGAACAACGAAGACATAAACATAGCGCGCCGCGCCGCCACTGGTGATGCCGAGGCACAACGCCGCGTGGGTGAAATCGCTCAACCGATGATTCACTACCAGACCGGGCGTTTCTGCCCACGCTTCTGTCATGACAACCGCCATCGCTATCAATGCACCCTGCCCGATGCAGCCCCCCCTCGCGGAAACGACCGAGCCTTATGTGAATGGGGCAACGCCAGTTACGGCTGGATGCTGGACGACCTCACTCGCCCACAACGCCTGCAACATTTTGAAGGCCGCAACGGAGCCAGCCTCAGCGCCTACCTGTTCCAAATCGCCAACTCACTGCCCTTTTACGAACGCTGGAAAGACTGGCGACTGGGTCGCCGCACCCATGTACCTACTTATATCCAGGATCTCTCCCCCGACGCCGCTCTGGTATTCCACCGCCTCCGCAATGGCGACAACATCGCACTCATCGCCCAACGCCTGAGCCAACCCGAAGACACAGTAGACCGACTGGTACAGGACATCATCATTGAACTTACCCGCCGCCAGCGCCTGCACCTGCTGAATCCGCCGAAAGAAATTTCGCTTAGCGGCCTGGGCACGACTGATGATGGAGACGACAGCGAACAAACTCAGGGCGACCTCGCCTGCGAAGACCTTGCCCCTGAAGAAATCGACGCCCGCGCGAAACTGCAACAGGCTTGGCAGCAACTCAATACCACCGAACAATTTGTACTGGAAGCCATGCTTATCGACGAGCAGGATGCAGACGACGTACTCACCGCACTCAAACGCCTCAATATCGCGCTCAGTCCACGAGTGCCCGCACAACAAACCGACCGCCAGCAACTCTATTATTTTCGCCGTAAAACTCAAGTGCGGTTGGCACGGCTTAGTGGATTATTGGAGTAATGGAATGTGAATTAAAGGCTGAATCACTCTGTTAGCATTTTTTTACTGAGAACACCGTCATTCCCGCATGTTTTTAGCCGGAATCCAGCGGGGTTAAACCTCCGGATAAGCACCCCAGTACATTAAGGGAAGTTATGTTGTCGTGGCACTGACAAGTGGCGTGTTATAAACGCAGAGGACACAGAGTTTCTCGTGTTTTTAGCGCTTAATCCACATTGGAATATGAAAGCATTAAGACTATAGAGTTTTGATCGGAAACACTTGAAATAAACAAAACTTTCCTGAAATATTATCTTTGCCTTTTTCCAAAACCCTGCGCCAGTCCAAGTAATTGCTAAGGTACTTTGTTGAAACACTATTAAATCAGGTTACTCAAGCCTTTAATCAACTAATACACAAACTAAGGTTGGGCAAGCAGCCCTAAGCTATACAACAAGCCATGAAAGCTTTACGTAATATAAGCCTACTTCACAACCAATTAATTCACTGGTTACAACAACAATATAAATATACCCATGGCGTTTGGGATTTAGGCTTTTAGTGTGCATCATACTCATGTCATGGCGAGACGAAATAACGAAGAATAGCGAGCCTATTGTGAAGAATTTTAACGCTGCCATAAAATGAAGGAGGCGTGCAATAAAACCTCAATCGCCACGGATATATAACTGGATCATTCGATTACTTGGTAACAGTATGGTAAAAAATACAAGCAGCGTGTTTGAGAGGAACATACCTCCGCGCAAACATTAATTTTTTCCGTAGGAGACAATAATGAATGGAATAATAGTTGGGGCGGGAATTGGTGGCCTTTCAACGGCTATAGCAATGAGAAAGCATCATATTGATGTAAAAATATACGAGGCAGCAATTAAACTTTTGCCTGTTGGGGCGGGAATTCTTGTTCCACCTAATGCAATGAACATACTTGAGAGATATGGTGTGGTGGATGACGTAAGAGATGCTGGCGTTAGCATCGATTCATTGATTATTTTTGATAATAATGGAAGAAAAATATCGGAGACACCTGCTTATTTCTCAAAAAACGAGGTGCAATATCAAACCGTGGCAATTCATAGAGGTATTTTACAGGATGTATTATTGAGTTATTTACCTTCTGATGTAGTAATAACTGGAAAATCATGCTCTCACGTAAATGCGAACGAAGGAGAAGTATTTTTTGAAGATGATACATCGACTAAGTTTCGCTTTATTGTCGGTGCAGATGGTCTCCATTCAAAAGTTAGAGAGTCGATCTTTCCCAATCGGAAATTACGTTACTCTGGCCAAGTATGCTGGAGAGGGATATCTGATATAACTCTTTCTCCTGCGTGGTCAAAGCAACTCTCTGAAATATGGGGAGCTGGAATTCGATTTGGCTTTGTTCCAATCGACGCTTCGAGGGTGTATTGGTATGCGACGAAATCAGTTAAAGAAGGCAGCATTTCAGAAAGCATACCGATTAAGGAAATGCTTCTTGACACCTATAGTGAATTCCCTGGTCCGATCACGGAAGTTATTTCTCAAACAGACAACACTTTAATTATCCAAGATGACATAAACGACTTATCTCCCATGAAGTCTTGGTTTTCAGGGGCCGCTGTACTCGTTGGGGACGCTGCTCACGCATCAACACCAAATATCGGACAAGGAGGCGCACAAGCCATAGAAGACTCA